>Ga0172370_10000213_pt1 | contig 85875 bp, 78 predicted proteins | sample LakKiv5m_FD_114538 | JGI IMG/M metagenome (GOLD analysis project Ga0172370, IMG submission 114538) | Freshwater microbial communities from Kabuno Bay, South-Kivu, Congo - kab_022012_11.5m | ecosystem: Environmental > Aquatic > Freshwater > Lake | place: Democratic Republic of the Congo... | reverse complement strand
CGGCGGCGGGGATGTTGAAGGAATGCCAATGGATGTGGTGGCCATGGCCCGCCAGGCTTATGCGAGCGATTCCTTCTTCACCGTTGCCATCTTCCAGGTTTTTGCAGGCGTTATATCCTTCATCATCATTGCCCTGGCCCAGGGCGCCAGCGTGATGGCGCTTTTCTTACTCGGTCTGCTGGTGGGGCGGATGAAACTCTTCGAACAACTACCAGAGCGCCGCACCCTTCTCAAAAAGATTGCCTTGTGGGGGCTGCTCATCGGCCTGGCGTTCAACGCCCTGCTGGTCTTTGCCGAAAATCCGTGGTGGGCGAGTTTAGGCTTTATCATAGGCGCCCCGGCGCTGGCGGCAACGTATATCAGCGGGTTGTCCCTGCTCTCGCTGCGAGGGCGCGGAGCGAAATTGCTGGCGCCGATCGGCCAGGTGGGACGCATGGCGCTCAGCAATTACATCTTGCAATCGGTGGTTTGCTCGCTGATTTTTAACGGCTACGGGCTGGGATTGTTCGAAAAAGTCGGCGCGGCGGGGTTGTGGGGCATCACCTTTGCCATTTACCTGGTTCAAATTCCGCTCAGTGCCTGGTGGCTCAGCCGCTTCCAGTTTGGCCCGCTTGAATGGGTTTGGCGCTCGCTGACTTACGGACAGAAACAGCCGTTTGTTATTATTTGACGCCAGACAAAAACAGTTCGTGCTATAGAACGATAAGAGGGGGATTCAGATCTATTCCTCTTGACAAAAGTAAATAAACACTGTATATTAATAAATATACAGTGTTTATTTACTAAGGAGCAGTTATGTCCCCTCGACCACGCCGAATCGACCAGACCCCTAACTTGCAAGAGGTCATCAAGGAAACAGCCTGGAAGCAGATCTCTGAACTCGGCGCGCCCGCGCTGAGCCTGCGTGCAATTGCCCGGGAACTGGGGATCACTGCCCCGGCGATTTACAACTATTTTCCCAGCCGAGATAACCTGGTCACTGCCCTGATCGTGGACGCGTTCACGTCGCTGGCGGAGTCACAGAAACAATCCATCAAAAAAAAATCAGCAAGCAAGCTGGAGCAGCGATTTACCGCATTGGGCATTGCGTATCGCGATTGGGCGCTGGAAAATGAACAGCGCTATCAACTCATCTTCGGTACGCCCATCCCTGGTTATGTTGCACCCGAGGATGTGACCACGCCTGCGGCAGCGTGGGCGCTTGTGCCGTTGACCGAGACGCTTCAGGCACTGTACAAGGCAGGCAAGTTGAGGGTGGAACGACTGCCGAAGTTAACATCCGCCTTGAAGTCCATGCTTGAGGCGTGGAGGAAATTTGTCGGAGAGTCGGGCGGTGATACGAACATCGAAGTTCTGTATCTCTCCTATGTGGTGTGGAGCCATGTGCATGGCCTGGTCTCGCTTGAACTCGGCCACCAGACGCCGTCGTTCATCACGGACCCCGGCGAAATTTTTCGACGTGAAGTAAACATGATGCTTGCCCTTTATGTTGGAGAGGCGGAATGAGAGCCCTTGCGCTCGGCCTCACGGCCTTCACTTCGTTTGGAATCGTGACGTACTGGACGCTGGTCTTTGCCAAAATATTCAGTAGGTGCAAAAGTTGCATACAACTTTGTCAGTCAACTTCTTGGATGTCACCACGAAATGTGCTGGCGCTTGCATATTGCTAAGACCTCCAAATGGAAGAATTTCTCTCATGGTATCAGATTGCAATTTCGACCTTCATTGTCTTGTATGCGACTTTTGCACTAACTGAAAATATTCCTGTGACTGAACTTGTGCCCGGCTACCGCAATTGGTTTATGTCCTTCCCGCTCGCGGATGGATGGATTGCGCTGACTTCCCTGCTGGCGTTTGTCTTTCTCCTTCGCGGGGATGAGAAAGCCGCGTTGTTTGGTTTGCTTACAGGCTCCAGCCTGATCTTCCTCGGCTTGTACGCGCTGTTGTATGGAGTCAATACGGGCTTGATCTTCAACCTGACAATGGATGAGATCATCGAAATTGGTATCAAGGTGTACTGTCTCTCGGTTGGCTCGTTTTTCATCATCTATTTTTGGAATTTTGCCAGAGAAATGCTGGCAGGATAAGGAGATGTAAAATGAAACTCAGAATATCAGACAAGTGGTTATCCTCCCCGTCAAACGCCGCAGTACGCAACTGGCTGATTGGCTCGATTGTTCTAGCAGCGGTTGGTTACACCGCGGTCACCCTGGCTTTCATCCAGGCAAAATTTCCCGGCACGCTCTTCCAGGCACAGCTCGCTTTCAGAGCAGAGACCATCAAAGTGCAATACGCGATGTTGATCCAGCAGGGCACCTTCGGCGCTTATATAACCGCTCAGATCATTGATTACGCCTGGATTTTTGGTCTGATGATGACACTCTTCTTTGCCCACGTTGCCATTGCGCGGGCGCAAAACAATCCCGGCTGGCGAAATCTCGCCCTGAGCCTGGCGGTAATTGCGCCCGCCATCGCTTCGGCCGATGCCTTCGAAAACCTGGTCTCATTCTTCATGCTGGCAAGCCCTCAGGGTTTTCCGAACTGGCTGGCGCCCGTTTACTCGAGCCTGGCAGCCATCAAGTGGGGTTGGTCGGTCATCGGCGTTAGCATACTGGTCGTGGAATTGATTGCCCTGCTGGCGACGAGGTTCGGGCGGCGCTCAAATCCGTGACATTGTCAAATTCATCGTTCGTCAAGCAAAGATAAACAACAAAAAGAGGAAAAAATGAAAGCTCGAACCGTCTTAATCACAGGCACATCCACTGGAATTGGCAAGGCATGCGCCCTTCACCTGGACAAGTTGGGGTATCGCGTCTTTGCTGGCGTGCGCAAGCCCGCTGACGGGGATGCTTTGCAGAAAATCGCGTCTGCCAGACTCACGCCTGTCATGCTTGATGTGACCGATAAAAACAGTATCGCTTCTGCGCGAGAAATGATCGCGGGCGAAGTTGGGCATGACGGCTTGTTCAGTTTGATTAACAATGCGGGGTTTGGGCTTGCTGGACCGGTCGAGTTTCAACCGTTGGAAGATTTCCGTCAGCAGATGGAAGTCAATTTCTTCGGCGCTGTGGCTGTGACCCAGGCTTTTATTCCGCTTCTGCGCCAGAGTCACGGACGGATCATCAACATTGGCTCCATTTCTGGAATCAACGCCATGCCGTTTCAGAGTGCATACTGTGCCACGAAATTTGCTCTGGAAGCGTTCAGTGACGCGTTGCGGTTGGAGTTGAGACCGTGGAGCATCTCCGTTTCGATTGTGCAGCCCGGTGATATTCAAACGCCTGCTTGGCAAAAGGGGTTGGCCGCCGCTGATAAAATGCTCACAAACTGGCCTCCCGAAGCGTTGGCGCGATACGGTCCCATCGTTGAGATGATGAAAAAGATGGCGCAGGATGTGCGCGGCCTCCCTGCGGATGAGGTTGCAAAAGTGGTAGCCCGCCTATTGAATACATCAACTCCACAGGCGCGTGTCCTTGTCGGAACTGACGCAAAAATCCTTGCTTTCATTGAGCGTCTTCCTACGCCGTTGCGTGATTGGTTGATTTTTCGGCAATTGCCCAAGTATGGTTGAAGTTGGCGTCGTTTTGTGAATTTGGTAAATCTTGTGCCATGAAACAGACATTGCAAGACAAATCCGTTTTGATCGTTGGCGCCACAGGCGGGTTGGGAAGCGCGGCGGCGCAGGCGTTTTCGTCCGCAGGTACGCGGTTGACTCTTGCGGGGCGTGACGCAGAGAAATTACGGCAATTGCGCCAGCAGTTTTCCGCCTCTGTTTGTCAAGTGGATATTGCCAATCCTGAAAGCGTCGAGGCTTTGAAGCATTCCACGCCCCGTGTGGACATTGTGGTCAACCTCACTGGTGCAGATGTCCGCAAGCCATTCGATGCTCATTCCATCGAAGAGATTCAGCGGCTGATTGCAGTTAATTTAGCGGGCAGCATATATCTCACGGGTGCGTTTCTCCCATTGATGAAGGCACAGCAAAGCGGTATCATTCTGCACGTGGGCGGATTTGCCGATGGACGCCTGGCTTTTCCCTTTTACAGCGTGGACGCGGCAACCCGCGCGGGGTTATCCGCTTTCATCGAATCCATGAATCGCGAACTGCGTCTGGAGAAAAGCCCTGTGCGCCTGATTTATTTCTCGCCTTCTCCAGCCGACACTGAAGCCGAGCGACCCTTTCATGGAATTTGGCGCGAAATGGGGATGCAGGTCGAGCCGCCTTCCAAAGTGGCGGATAAATTGCTCCGCGCTGTTACGATTCGGCGCGAACGTTATCTCATGGGCGGCATGGTCGCGGATATTTTTGCTCGCCTCAACGCCGCTTTCCCGCGCCTGGCGGATTTCCTGATGATGAATCAGTATGGCAAGATTTTACAAAAATATTTTGGAGGTTAAGGTGAATTGGAATAGACGTATTGGTGTTTTTCTGGTCGCGATGTCATTTGTGTTTTACGGGCTGATCCCTGTATTGCCATTTCTACAGCTTGCCCCATCAGTCAAAATTGCCGCAGCGCCGATTCTGGTTTTGCTGGGCGAGTTAGTTTTCTGGCCCGGTGGTCTCTTGCTGGGCAAGGAAGCAGTAACCCGTTACAAGTCCTATCTCAACCCGTGTAACTGGTTTGTGAAATCATAAAAAGGAGAAAATTTCATGTCTGCTAATCATGTTGTGTTGGGAACTGGCGCGATTGGTCGTGCAATTATGGAAGAACTCGTCAAACGAGGAGAATCTGTCCGCATGGTGAACCGCTCGGGGCGGGCGGATGAAGTCCCCGCTGGGGTGGAGGTGGTAGTTGCGGATTTGTACAACCCGTCCAAAGTTCGGGAAGTGACAAGCAACGCAAAAGCTGTCTATCAATGCTCCCAGCCAGCTTATCACCGTTGGGTGGAAGAATTTCCCGCCCTGCAAAATTCCATCATCGACGGTTTGACGGGAAGCAGTGCCAAACTGGTTTTGGTGGAAAACCTTTACATGTACGGCGAGACAAACGGCAAGCCGATGACTGAAGACACGCCGTACAATGCCCACACCCGCAAAGGGAAAGTGCGCGGCGAACTCAGCAAATCCGCTTTCGAGGCGCACCACGCAGGCAAGTTGAGAGTCACTACGGGACGCGGGTCGGACTTCTTCGGCGCGTGGGGACTGACGACGGTGGCAATGGGCGAGCGGACGTTTTATCCGATGTTGCAGGGCAAGCCCGCCAGCTTGGTTGGGAATATCGATCTGCCGCACACGCATACCTACGTCAAAGACTTTGGTAGGGCGCTGGTGATTTTGGGCGAACGCGACGAGGCGGACGGTCAAGCCTGGCATGTGCCGAACGACATGCCGCAAATCACCCAGCGCGAGATGGTGAAGATGATTGCCGAAGAAATGGGCATTGAGCCGAAGATGAGCGCCATGGGCAGGACAATGATGTGGATGGGCGGTTTGTTCATCCCCGAAGCCAAAGAGACGGTTGAGATGATGTACGAATTCGAGCAGCCGTTCATCGTGGACTCGAGTAAATTCGAGACCACCTTCGGCGTGAAAGCAACGCCGATGAAGGAAGCTATTCGGGAAACGGTGGCTTGGTACAGAAGCCATCCACAGAAGAAATGAGAGGAAGTGGAGTCCAACGACTCCCGTCGTTGGACTCATGCAAGTCAAAAATCAGGACGCGAAGCGTTTGATCCCATAGTCTTGACATTTTTCGTTACTGCTCAGGCATGAAAAGCCTGAATTGACTGAACTTTAACATTGTCAAAAACATAAAAGCCGAGCAAAATATAGGTTATGGAACCAGTTCGCCTGCCAAGCGATGAAGAAATTGGCGCTGCATACCATCAGGGTAAAGAAGCCGTCATCGAACTTTTCCATCAAACGCTTGGCAATTTAGCAGAGCGCATTCAGCGGCTGGAAGATCAGATCGCCAAGAACAGCAGTAATAGTAGCAAGCCGCCTTCGAGTGATGGGTTCAAAAAGAAGCCCAAGAGCCTGCGTCAAAAAAGTGGCAAGAAAAGCGGTGGGCAGCCCGGACATCCTGGGCACACTCTCAAGGCTGTGACCGCTCCAGACCATGTGCAAATCCATCGGGTGAAGCGCTGTTGTCACTGTCAGGCGAACCTGGAAGAAGTGGAAGTGCAGGATTGCGAGAAGCGTCAGGTATTTGACGTACCGCCTGTGAAAGTAGAAGTCACGGAGCACCAAGCGGAGATCAAGACCTGTCCAGCATGTCATTGTCTCACGGTGGGTGAATTTCCAGTCGGAGTAAGTCAACCGGTACAGTATGGTGAACGGATCAAAGCACAAATGGTGTACTTTCACCAATATCACTTTGTGCCCTTGGAACGGACAGCCGAAATCCTGGAAGACTTGTACGGGCAGATGGTGAGCGAAGGAACAATTGTGGAAGCCTGCCAAGAGACAGCCCAGCAGGTGGAGCCGGTCTACCAACTCACCAAGGCTGAACTGACCCACACGCAAGACACTGGGCATTTCGATGAAACCGGCGGTCGCATTGAAGGCAAGCTATGGTGGTTACATGTGGTTTGCACGGTGCTCCTGACGTATTATGCGCCGCACCGGAAACGTGGCCGCGAAACGCTGGATGCGATTGGCATCTTCCCAGTCTTCAAAGGTAAGGCCATGCACGATGGCTATCGTTCGTATTTTCAGTATGAAGGTGTCAGTAATGCCCTGTGTAACGCCCATCATCTGCGGGGTTTGATCTTCGTTCGAGATCAGTATCAACAAACCTGGGCGGCCGAGATGCTCAAGCTGTTGCTCGAAATCAAGACCGCCGTTGAAGAAGCCCCGCCAGAACAGCAAACGCTGCTGCCCACCCAATTGGCTGACTTTGAAGCCCGCTACGACGCCATCCTTGAGTCGGGCCTGCAAACCTGCCCGGCCTTGGAGCCGATAGAACCCTTGCCCAAGAAACGCGGCAGGCCCAAACAACATCCGGTCAAGAACCTGCTGGATCATCTCCAGGTTCGCAAAACAGAAACGTTGGCTTTTATGGTTGATTTTAAGGTGCCGTTTGATAACAACCAGGCGGAACGCGATCTCCGCATGGTCAAACTGAAGCAGAAAATCTCCGGCTGTTTTCGCTCAGAAGGCGGCGCTGAAGTCTTTTGCCGCATCCGTAGCTACATCTCAACTGCCCGCAAAAATGAACAGCGCGTGTTGGATGTGTTGCAGATGGCTTTGACAGGATCGCCTTTCGTTCCTCCTATCCTTCAGGCTCGGCTGAGTCCTCCTGCCTGAGCATTTGCCCTTTTTCTTAGGAGTGTATATATGACTCCACTGCAAAAAGCATCAGACCTATCGCGAATCGTGAAAATTTAATATAATCAGCCTATGTTCAAGAAAAACACCAAACACCAACAACCTGCGCTAATCAGCGCCGCCAGCGAACTGCCTGAAAAGCAGCGCAAACGCCTGGAAAAGTCATGGGCAGGCACATTCTACCAGGAATTCTTCAACCGGATAGATGAAGAAACGTTTGCGGTCTTGTATTCAGAAAAGGCATCGCGTCCGAACGTGCCAGTGAACGTTCTGGTAGGACTGGAAGCGCTGAAAGCGGGGATGGGTTGGAGCGATGAAGAATTATACGAGAACTACTGCTACAACCTGCAAGTGCGCTACGCATTGGGCTACGACCGACTGGGCGATGGCGACTTTGAAATCCGCACGTTGTACTACTTTCGAGAACGGCTGAGCCGCTACAATACCGAGAAAGGCATCAACCTGCTGGAAAAGGCCTTCGAGCAGATCACGGATGCACAAATCACAACCTTAAAAGTGCATACAGGGATGCAGCGCATGGATTCGACCCAAATTGCCAGCAACATCGTTTCGGCAAGCCGCCTACAATTGCTGGTGGAAGGCTTGCAGCGGGTCGAACGCATTCTGAGTGAAAGTGACCGGGTGCGTCTGGCAGAAAGCTTCGCCCCCTACATTCGCGACAGTGCCGGGCACTATACCTACCGCGTCAAAGGGAAGGAAGCCATCCAGGAGCATCTCCAGCGAATTGGGGAGAGTATTTACGCCTTGTTGCAGGAACTGCGCCCAAGCTACGCCGCCGAAAATGCCTTCCAGGTGTTGGAGCGGCTCTTCACCGAAAACTTCAACCTGGTCGAAAGCCAGGCTCGCCCGAAAGCGAACGAAGAAATCAGTTCGGGCTGCCTGCAATCCGTGGATGACCTGGAAGCCACCTACCGCACGAAAGGAAACGCCCACTACAAAGGCTACGTTGCCAACTTGACCGAAACCTGTGACCCGACCAACGAAATCCAACTGATTACCAAAGTGCAGGTTGCCGCCAACAATGTTGACGATAGCCAACTCCTGGCAGAAGCCCTGCCCAACCTGAAAGAGCGCACTGACTTGGAGACAATGGTGACAGACGGTGGTTACGGTGGCGAAACCAGTGACACCGCCCTGCAAACTGCACAGGTCAAATTGATCCAGACCGCCATTCGAGGTCGCAGCCCAAGCACCGAGAAACTGCATCTGGCCGATTTCAGTCTCAAGTTCAACTCGGATGGCAAACCTTCCAAAGTCACCTGTCCACAAGGACAAACCGTCCCCGTTCATACCAGTATACGTCAGAAATCGTTTGTGACACACTTCGACCCAGCTATCTGCCAAACCTGCCCATTGCTTGATCGTTGCCCGGCTCAACCCGGAAAGCGTGATAATCGTCATCACCTGCACTTTACCCAGTCCGAAGCCCGTGCCGCTGAGCGACGCAGAACGAGCCAGGAACATGCGCAAGATCGTCACAACTTACGCTCGGCCGTTGAATCCAGTGTGCGCTCGCTCAAACACCCATTCCCGGCAGGCAAGCTGCCGGTGCGCGGCAAGTTCCGCATAGCCTGCATGATGATCGGTTCGGCTGCCATGACTAATGTGCAGCGGATTCAACGTTACACTGTAGCGAAAATCAAAGCAGCGCAGGCCATTTTGAATGAAAAAGACCAGCAAGTGGCCTCTCAGGATTCCTTTTTTGCTACTCTCGAGCGATTTTTGGCGGGCTGGTTATTCCCTCGACCAGCGCATGCCCCGGTTTTTGGTTGTTAAAGTTCGGCTTTTTGCAGAGGACTCATATATGAAAACCCAAAATATCTACCTTGTTCTCTGCCTGCTTGGCGTGATAATTCCTTATGCTTCATTTATCCCTTGGATAATGGATAATGGCTTGAATATTGCTTTGCTTGTAAACCAAATCGCATCGTCTCCCGTTGCTTCCTTTGGCTGGCTAGATGTGATTATTTCGGCAGTCGCCCTTTTCGCCTTTATTTATAGTGACGCCAAAAAAATAAAAGTTCGTTACTGGTGGCTCACGATTGTCGGAACATTAACGGTTGGAGTATCATTCAGTTTGCCATTGTATTTGTACCTTCGAGAAATCTCACAGAATGAATAGCTGTAAAACCTGTCGTCCTACCTTTCCCTGCCAGCCTGAAATCCTTGACACCTTAAATTCTGAACAAACAGAGCAAGATTTTCAGCTCGTCATAGGCACCAAAAGAGCTTGTTCGGCCTGGGCTTGAATGACATCAGCCACTTGCTTCAAGGCTTGAGCTAATTCAGACGGATAGAGTTGTTCTGGAAGCAATGCCGCCAATCCAGGGCGAAACAGGCGTTGGTACAGTCTGGTGAAGAAAGTTGCGACTTTGATGCCCAACGTTGTGAGGCAATAACGATGCGAGTTGCCCATGCGTTCGATCAGGCCTTTCAAGCGCAGCCGTCGCAAGTCATAAGTCATCTGGGCGCTGGTGTAATCTTCAGGAGCTGCCGACAGCAGTTGAGCAACGGTTGATCGCAAGGTACGATTGCCAAGCGGTTTTGGGATGTAGGATTGTCCTGCCAAAGCGGCAAATAAAGCCATGACGCGTTGGTCACCAAATCGCAGGGCTGAGGCGCGTTGTCCGTTGTCAGTCAGGCTGGACTGCCCCACTTGTTGGATGATCTGGAGTGGTAAAAAACAATCTTCGCTGATGGTTTCCTGCTCGAGCAGGCGATTGTTGAATTGGCGGCCTAGTTCGAATAGTTTGTTGAAATTCTTCAAGCCACGCGTCAGTCCGAAGTCTTGGGTATTGTTGAACATCATTTCGGTGCGCAAGGCGCGGCCTTCTTTCAGGTACTGTTTGAGGGCACTGTGTTTGTAATGAATACGAATGGTTGGTTGGATGCCTTCCCGCAGAACCCGGGTGTGGAACTCACCAGGAGTTGCCTTGGTCACCTTGCGGTCAAAAATCAGGCTAACCCGGTCGGGACGGCCCAGGTCGAGGTTGTCTCGGATCAATGTCTCAACCAGTGCCCAGCCTTGTTCCGGATCGACGAACACCTGAGTGCGGCTGACTTCCATCTGCCAGACACTCAGTTGATGTCCATAACCAGCCGCTTGTTGTTCGGCAGTCAGCGGCCAGGGAATTTGTTCGACCCAATGGTCGAAAAGAGCCTGGACTTTGTCCGCAGTCAGTTGGTGACAAATCGTTTGCAAACGTACCGGGTCTGCGCAAGGGGATGGTTCATTTTACAGACAAAATCGGGTAACACTTTTGCAGCACCTTAAAAAATCAGACGGATATTGGAGTTGTTTGGCCGCAGCCAAGCAGCCGGTCAAACAACTGGGAAAGTGTGGGCACATCTGCCACGCCAGCCAAAGCCATCGGGCTGTTGTCCTTGCGCTTGCCACGTTCAAACTTATGATGGTTCCAAACCAATTGCAGAAGAGGCAGCAACCAGGCGGGCATACCCCGGTGAACTTGCAGATAAGGGCGTAACCAGCTATGTAAGGACTCAGCCAGACTGGAAGAGCGATGAAACATGGCTAAGATTTCCCAAAAGGCTTCCACCACAGTCTGTTGCTCAGGAGGCAGGATTTGATCTGCTGTAACGCCGAGCGCTTTGTGATGCTGCCAGGCCCAAACGATGAACGCTTCGGTGTGTGGATCTAATCCCACTCGCCAGGGGGCCAGATTTTGTTCTAACCAATGCAAGGGAGCCAACAATTCGGGCAGTTTTTCGCGCAGTTGCTGAGTGAAGGGCTGGATATGTTTGTGCTGAAGGGTGTCCAGCAAATCCAAAGCTACGGAGATCGTTTGCTGGGCCTGGTCAGGAACAGTCAATCGTCCTTCTGGATCATAAGGTTCGAGTGCCTGACGGATTCCGCCAAATAGCCAATCCCAGGCATCCAGAGCTTGTAAGGCTTGTTGTTCTTGTTTTTCGGCTTCCGGGAGTTCCACTGTGATCTTCAAGGGTCTGCCCTGGCGACGTTTGCAGGTTTCTTGTTCTTGTTTGGCTCGCCGAGCTCTTTCAGCAATCTCCATGGCTCGAATGGCATCTCCCTCTAATCGTCGGGAAACATGATAGCCTTCCCGGATCAGATGGAACAGGTCAGGCCGCAATGGAATGGCTAATTGAGCAGCTTCCGCACCGGCACGAATCCCCAGAGCGCCATCACTGGATACATCCAGCAGTTGCACTCCCTGTTTCTTGACATCCAAAAACACGCAACCCCATGTAGTGGCATCCCGGTGTTCTTGTGCTGATAAGCTCAACACCAGGAAAGAGCGCCCATCCACCAGCGTCAAACAGGGATGACGACCCTGAAATATCTCGTCTGCTTCGGCCAACGCTTGAAGTGGCAAGGACAAACCTTGTGCATATTCACGAGCCTGCCCTCCCAATGCCTGGGCAGTTTGACAGATGTACCCTGTTGAGCGACGCACATTGAACAACAATTCCAACAGCAAACGGATTGTGCGTACTGTACCTGGCACAATGCTCAAACATACCCCGATGGCCCGCCAGATAAACAGGTCGTCCACTTCAATCACCTGAGTTTCCGCTTTCCGGCCTGGCTCTTGCGGCACAAGTGCGGCTAATATGGCTTCCCTGGCTTTCTCGCACTGAATGTACAGAAACTTTCGGGAAACACCATACTTGTCAGCTAATTCCGTCACCTGACCCCACGGTCGATCTGGGTCAAGCATTTGAATTGCCAACTCCAAACGGATTGACAAATCTAGGTGAGGTAGTTGATAATTTGCCATAGGGATCTTGCCTCCGGGATTGTTTTGTTTGACAACCATATCATCCACGAAAGTGAGATCCCTGTAAAGTTTTTAATGTGCTGCTTTCAGCAATTTGTTACCCGATTATGAACCATCCCTGCGCAAGATAGGAAACCATTGCTCAATGCCTCAAAGACAATTCCTTCTTGGCGCAGTTGTTGCTTGGCCCATTCATGTCCATTGAAACACACCTTCACATCGAAAGGAAAGTAGGTACACACCTTGATGAAAAACAACCCAAATCCTTCGTCGAGAATGTGAAAGTAATAGTGCGTTACATTCACCGTATGCCGACTATACACAAACCAGACCTTTGTGCCATGGTCTTCTCGCCGTGCCTGATAACCACTCGCCTTCTCTTGTGCTTTGCCGATCATCACCACACCACTCTTTTGGGAATACTTCGCCAGATGTGTTCGCGCAATATCGTCTTTCGCTTCACCTTTCCCAAATTCCACGATCTGCAATCCATAATCCGCAGCGTATTGTTCCACCGTTTCACGAAAGATTTTGGTTACCCGCGGCATGACGATCGGTGAAGGGATCGGACAATCCATCTGTTCGCGTATAAAGGTGATCAGACCACCTGGTAGTTGCAGGTTCTTCACATAACCGTTCAGGTAAACTCGATCTACGCACTCTAAATCGAGTGTCAACTTGTTGGACAAAACATCTTTGATGGTGAGCATAGTCCACCTCCAATGACTCTGCTACAATATTATCCATGCTTCGTCAACCTTGTCGGTTTGAGGCGAAGCTTCGTTGGGTAGTTACAAAAATTATATGAATTACATTTTCCAATACTTGCCAACAGTCGCCACTTTGACGACAGCACTTATAGCGTTTCTTATTCTGGAGAAAATCTATAAAATAAAACCGTTGCCTATTTCTTTTGAGTCTCCCAAAAAGGAAGTTGCTGTATCTATAATCCCATATTTGATACTATTCGCGTTTGTTATATTTGTCTTTTGGCGTTCAAGTTCACAGAATGCCACAACAGATAACACAAGCCAAGACAATTACAACGCGCAAACAGCATTATTGCAACTTTTAGCCAACGCTATCATCCTGGTGTCTTTTGTGATCACCTTGGTCATCCGCAAGCAAAGCCTGAAAACAATGGGGGTTTTCAAGGAAAACCTTCTTCCGTCTGTACTCGGAGGTCTTGTCGTCAGTGCTTTAGCTTGCGTGTTCTTCAAACAAGTATCGTTAAAGTTTTGGCTCTCTGCACCTACCTTGTTCCAACTGCTGGCGCAGCTTGGGGTTGGCTTTAGTGAAGAAATGATATTTCGTGGTTACTTGTTATCGAGGTTTTCAGCCTTTTTCAAGCGGGTGCCAGCAGAACTCCTTACAGCAGGCATGTTCGCGCTCATACACATCCCCCAAAGATTATTTAACAAATACACCCCTACGGAATTAATCATAGACTTGGTAGTGCTATTTATTTGGGGATGGGTGTTTAATAGAACTGTCCGGCACATTGGAAATGTAACAGGTATAGCCATATTGCATTCAGTTATGAATGTTATTGGAGCATAGTAATTCTCAAGCACAAAATGCTGCCAACAAAGTGTTTTTCAGGCAATTCGTGGCTTTTTTTGTTTCAGGCAGAATCCACGCCCGCCCACACGAAGGTAACGTAGACCGTTAGCCGCTAAAAATAAATGAAACCAATGTGTAACCAAATCGTAGCAAGCGGATATGATAAAGTATCCGAAGCATATAGAGGCGATAACGATAACGATGCCCAACGCATTCATTGGTGTAAACGCATCATTGAATTGCGCCCGAATTCAAAGACCGTCTTAGATATTGGCTGCGGCTGTGGGATTCCTGTCTGCAAGTATTTCTCGGAAAACGGATTGCAAACGGTGGGCATTGACATATCACAAAGACAGATCGAAAGGGCCATGACATTAGCACCTCAGGCAACCTACATTTGCGATGACTATTTACGGACACCTGATCATCAATACGATATCATTACGGCTTTTTACTCGATCATCCATATAGATAGAACCTTGCACAAACGGGTATTTGAAAAGTTGTACGGTCAGCTAAATGATAACGGGATCGCAGTCGTTACAGTGGGACATGATGAATGGGAAGGTTATGAAGAGAATTGGCTGGGCGTAGCAGGAGCGAAAATGTATTGGTCTCATTACGCGGTCGATACCTATCACGAAATGCTGGATACGATGAACTTCAACATCATCTTGGATGAACTTCTTCCAGAAGGCACTTCTGCGCATCATAACTTATGGATACAGAAAAGCGGCTAACCAGCGCTTGCTCACGGGCAGCGGGGGATGCGCCCGCCGCCGGAAGGCCAGCCTTTAGCTCGCTCTCTAAATGGAGATAAATCTTGAAAACTTTGATCTTTGCCCCTGAAACGCTAAACATTGCCGAAACCACTCGCATGATCGAAATTGCTAAAGAATCGCAAAATGAGTTTCGTTGTGTATTTTTTGGGTATAGTGATGTTTTTTCTCACTTGATTGAGCAGGCAGGTTTTGAATTTCGCCGTATGACTCCCTGGCTCACCAAAGAGAAAATCGAACATCTTTGGAAAGTAGATCGTATGGAAAGTTTTGACGACCCATTTACCGAGGCGGAATTGCGAGAACGAGTGGAAAGTGAAGTTACCTTATATCGAGAATTGAATCCCGTTGCTGTCGTTATGGGGTTTACCTTAAGCGTGACGATTTCAGCCAGAGTATCTCAAATCCCATTGGTATATGTGTTGCCATTCCCATTGACCCGCCCCTTTCTTGACGCAGGCTTAGCCACTTTTCCCGATGAATTTGACTACCCGCTTTTGCGCATATTGCCAGGCAGGTTGTTAGACCGCATCACAAACGAATGGCTAAAAAACACAAAACTCTGGATCAAGCCATTCCAGCGGGTGGCCAGGTATTACGGAACTCCACCCATCAAGAGATTAGTTGATATTTACGAAGGCGATTTCAATTTAGTTACCGACATTCCAGAATTAGCGGGTGTGAAAGACCTGCCCCCCAATTGGCAGTATGTCGGACCTATTTTTGCCCATCTCGAAGGTGAGGTCCCTTCCGAATTGCTAAATTTGTCACACCAACAGCCTATCATTTATTGTGCGATGGGGAGTTCCGCCAATCGAGATATTCTTAAAATCGTAGTCGAAAGTTTTGACAACGCTCCCTATACCGTGATTGCTCCCATCAAAGCGCACATTCAAAATCAAAATATTTCTGTTCCCAAAAATGTTTTCGTTTATGATTGGCTGCCTGCGCCCAAAGTCAACCCGCTTGCTGATCTGGCGGTAATTCATGGCGGACAAGGTACTGTGCAGACCGCTTGCGCTGCAGGCACACCATTTGTGGGGATTGGTTTACAGCCCGAACAAGAAAGCAATATTGACGCGATTGTTCGACAAGGTAGCGCCATCCGTATTCGCAAGCGCAGGCTGTCTCGAAAAACTTTGCTAGACGCGATTGAGCAACTGCTGAATAACCCTGCAGCACGTCAAAAAGCCAAAGAGATTCAAATGCTTTTTGTAGATTGGGATGGAACAAAGAATTCCGCTGAATTCCTAAAGCAGAAATTTGGTTAAAGCAGGCGGCGGGCTAACTCACGCATCCAGCTATCAGGCCCCGGTTTCGATGATTATTGAAAGGATACTTGTGAAAAACAACAGCAAATACTTGACTCTTGAAGAACTTGAAGCTAGCTTGAGCCTGCTCAATCAATCACCCAAAGATTACGGCGCTTTGGAGCTTATCGTCAGGCGCCCTGGTATTGACGAGCGGGAAGTTATTTCTGAAGCTAATCTCGACGTACACCTTGGGCTAATCGGAGACACATGGATTTCCCGTAAGAGCTCTAGCACACACGATGGATCCGCCAACCCGAAAGCGCAAGTGACCCTGATGAATTCGCGAGTAATCGCTTTATTGGCACAAGCAAAAGAGGATTGGCCATTGGCAGGCGATCAATTATATGTTGATCTGGATTTGAGCACCACCAACTTGCCGCCCGCCGCGCGACTAAAGGTTGGATCGGCAATCATTGAAATTACTGATCAGCCGCACACGGGTTGTAAGAAGTTTGCTGAGCGGTTTGGACAAGATGCTTTTCGGTTTGTAAATGCTCAAGCGCATCGGGATTTACGCTTACGTGGTGCTAATGCGAAAGTCATTCAGTCAGGCACGATCAGGGTGGGTGATATTGTTGAAGTTATATGACCACCAAAAGCTTCTACTCCATGCTTCTCAGCCTGCTGGTTATTTTTTTGTGTGGGGGCACAAGCCCTTATTTCAAACACATCGCACTTTAGCTTTTCAGAGTGAAACAGCGTATTTCAAGGTTGCATTTCCACCAACTCAAGATACATTTGTCATTGCGCTTTCAAATCCCCAGCAAATCCAAGAAGCGCGCGATATCGTACAAGGCCGAGAACAGAACAAAATTCATGTAATGGGTACGAGTAAAGATGTTTAACGTGTTTCTGCCCTTGATTTATCGGCGGTCGCTTTTGTAAACCAACAGATAAACCAGCGCGCCGATCGAACCGGTGGCCAGGGTGAGCAGCAGCCAGGGCCAGGGGTTGCGCCCGGCAGCTTTGGCATCCTGCCACATCCAGACCAGAAAGAGGCTGAGTGCAATCACCAGATCCACCAACACCTGTATCCCGGCAAGATTCTGGAACTGGTAGGCAAAAACACCCAGGTAGCCATGCTGCCAAGCTGCAATAGCCGTGAGTGCCAGGAAAGCAATTAAAGTAATAGCCAAGACGGTTCGTCTTATGGTAAACTCCTTGTGCTAAATTATGTAGCGAGTGCTACGCCGAAATTGTAGCACTCGCTACATAATATGTCAAGACAGCTGGAGGCACTATGGAGAAAACCGAAGAGCGCAGGCGTGTTATCGTGGGAAAGATTGCCGATCACCTGCTGGAATGTGGCATGAAAGGATCCAGTCTTCGTCCGCTGGCTGCCGCGGCGGGTATCAGTGACCGGATGCTCCTACATTATTTCCGGGATAAGGAAGAAGTAATGACTGCCGCGCTGCATCTCATAGCCGTGCGGATGATCAACCTACTGGAAAGCGCCAGATCAGCGCCCATGCCTTTCCAGGTGCTCATGCCGCACCTGGTTGGAATGAGGCAGGATTCCCACATCCGGCCCTACCTGCGGTTGTGGTTGGAACTCGCTGCCCTGTCTGCTTCGGGTGAAGAGCCGTATCGCCAGATTGTCCGTCAAATTAGCGACCATTTTTATGCTTGGCTGGCAACAGAATTACAGGTAAAAACGGAAGACGAGCGCTCTAAAATGGCTGCGCTGGCCTTTGTCATCATCGAAGGGTGTGTTTTCTTGGACGCCATTGGCGAAAACCCGATTATCGCTAAAGCGATGGAGGAAATGACTGCACAATAATGGCGCGACAGCGGATTTGTGCATAGCATAATACGATGAACAAAAAACAATCCTCAATACTCCTGACCTTACTCGGCCTTTGTTTTGCGCTTGGCTCGATCATCACCATTGCCATCATGGATCGCCCACTGGCGAACCGGCAGCCGGTCACGTTCTGCGCTTCAACAGGCGATTCATTGGCCGGCACATATTACCCCGGTACGCAACCGGTGGGGGTGATCTTGTTGGAAGGCTTTGGCTCTGACCAGGTGACGATGACCAGCCTGGCCAGCGAATTTGCCCGCTCCGGCTGGCATGTGTTTACGTTTGATTTTTCCGGCCATGGACGCTCGCCGGGCACGTTGACATTTGATAATGCCCAGACGGACCGCCTGGCATATCAAGCTTTGTCTGCTTTAGAGAAATTCAAGGCCCTTTCTGATTTGCGCGCTGACCAGATCTTGGTGATCGGTCACAGCCTGGGGGCGCGGCTTGCCTTGCAGGCGGCGACCATGAATCCGGAGCAAGTGGCCGGGCTGGTGTTGCTGGGAACGCAGGTCAGCCTTTCGACGAACGCTCAGTCCGAGTTTTTCACTGGCACAACCGATACTGCCCTGCCCTGGGTTCGGGCGCTTGGGCCTGAGAATCCGCCGGTGCCTGTGCTGTTGGTTTCGGGAACATGGGATGATATCTTGCCGCCTGGGAATGCCGAATTGCTTTATCGGCAATTGGGCGGCGAAGCTGGAAGTAATCGCGCCCTGGTAATCCTGCCAGCGATTGTGCATAACTATGAGCCATTCTCTTTTCGGATGCTGTCTGAGATCGCAAAATGGGAAAGCCGCCTTGACCAGCCGCCCTTGCCAGCCACGGTGCGGATTGTATGTTGGGTCTTGGGCCTGGTGGGGATATTTTTACTGCTCGCAGGTGGAAATCGTTGGGCAAGGTTGTCCGAGGTCAGGCCACAAGCAGTAGTCAACCTTGAAATCAAGGATGTCAGGCGCTTTTTGTGGGGCAAGCTCCTGCTCTGGCTGGTGGCCTTGCCGGTAGCAGCCATCCTGGGCAGCCTGTTCTTTGTTATTCCGCTGGGCAAGCCGGTCTTCAACCTGATCTATGTTGGGTTCATCGGCGGCTACGGCATTGTCCTGCTCATCCTGTACTGGCGCGGAAAAATGCCCGGTGTGCAGGGAAAATTGCCGTTCATGACAGAGAAAAGGCCCAGCGAATGGAAACGTGTCCTGGCTGCGCTGGTAATCGTAGTGGCAATGCTCACCCTGACTGCTGCCTATGCACGCACGGGCTGGTTCTACGTGTTCCCGGTCAATGTGCGGTTGGTGTGGCTGGGCATCTTTACGCCGTTCACCGCGTTAGGGTTCTGGATCGGCCTGCACGAAGCGCAAATGCTCCCGCAGCGGCGCGGCGCGCAGATGGCGCTGACGCTGATCGGTTTGCTCCCGTTCTTCCTGTACACCCTGCTGATGGCGGCGCTCGGATCGCTTTCGGGGATGATCGGCGGCCTGCAGGGGCTGCTCATCCTGTGGCTCGTGTTGGCCTTTGGCAACCTACTCCAGACAGTGGGCCGCCGCCCGTGGCTGACGGCGCTCTGCATGGCTGTGCTGCTCTACTGGCTCATCCTGCCGCAGGGGGTGCTATTTTAATCACCGGGATGGTATTCTCAGCCACACGCTGCGGGATTGTGATCTGTAGATTTTGATCCAAACGGTTTACCCGCAGGTTTTCACCGGTTTCGAGCAGCGTGATAATGCCAGCAGGCACATTGGATGGCAAATTAAGAATCCGGTTTGCGGGCATTTTTGCCAGGATGGCATAGATCGCTCCAGGTTTGGATGTGTAGCGCACCACTGCTTCGCCTGCCTCCGGTTCGTTAAAGCGCTTCCAGGGACGCGTACCATAGATTGCCTCGCCGTTTGCTTGCAGCCAGGCTCCCAGCCCTTCGAGCGCCGCCACCTGCAACGGATGGATCGAGCCATCCGCGCGCGGACCGACATTCAGCAGCAAATTTCCGTTCTTGCTGACCACATCCGCCAGCAGGCGGATCAGGTCATCTGCCCGCTGATAATCATCTGCTCCCTCGAACTGGTTATAACCGAATGAGCTGCCGATGCCCCGGCAGGTCTCCCATTTTTGTTCGGCGATATGATCGAGGAACGTATACTCCGGGGTGATGAAATCACAATGAACCGGCCTGGGCGGTTTCACCTTATATTTGAACATTGCGTCCAGGATGAATCGCCCCACCTGGGTGAAAAAGAAGCGGGGCAGTTGCATCCAGCGGTCATTGATCACGCCCTCGGGCTTGCGGTTGTAGAAATCGGCCCACAGTTTAGGCAGGTTGCCGCCTGGCGGGTAGCCAATGTCACTCCACAGAATCCAGGGATCGTAGCGTTCGATCAGTTCGCGCCAGTGATTCTCGACATAGTAGCGATATTCCTGGCCGGTATCACTGCTGGCGAGCAGGTCGACCAGCGAGTTGATAGAATGTTTGGTGAAACTCCAATCCAGCAGGCTGGAATAATAAAAGCCCATCTTCACCCCCCGGGCATTGACCGCTTGTGTAAGTTCCCCCGCAATATCGCACTCTACCTGCCAGTTGGGGAGGCGCGGATTAACGTGACGGCTGTTCCACATTAGAAAGCCATTGTGATGCTTGCAGACCAGCACGACATAACGCGCCCCGGCCTGTGCAAACAACTCCGCCCATGCTCCCGGGTCCCGCTTTCTGGCTCAACTGGCAAAGCATGTTGAGTTTCCTCCTGGTGGACAACATTATCTGGATGGTTGTCGCCCTGGTGGGCGGCGCGATTGTGGGCCTGGTGTTCAGCGTTTTGTACCTGCGACTGACAATCAACAAGCAAAAGTCACCCCTGTGAAATTGCGCCACCCTTTCGCGGCTAAGACACGTTAACATACGGTACCTCCGTGGAGGCACAGGTTTTTGAAAAGAAACTGCCATATGGCAGTTTCTTTTGCTTTAACTGGTTGTCAAATACGAATGGCTCATCTGGATAACTTGCCTGCTAAATCAAAACCGCCATGCCTTCTGAAACCAGGGGGCATGGCGGTTAGGAACGCGAGGCGCGGATGTTTGAAAATTTACTGTCAATCGCCCACGAACATTTGAGCTTCTTTATGCGGTTCGCCAAACTTGATCGGGATAACCAGCAATGTTGCTATGAACATCAAGCCAAAGGTTAATAGCCAGATGATGGCGTAGTTGTTGCCGCCCAATTCAACCATCCAGCCGCTGATATTGGGGCCGAAGACCGCGCTTAAGGTTGTGATAAAATATTGCATAGAAATCACCGTTGCCATGAATTTATCCGAAGGCTTGCTCAAACGCTGGGACGGGGCTTGACCCGCAGCGTAACGATTTGATACGGTTTCATATTCAAGTTGACTGAATCGTCTTCCACGCTCAATGCGGATTCGGACTCCTCGAGCAGATTCGACACCCAGACTGATTCCACCCCAAACCCAAACCCTACCCGAACCTGCTTCCGCTTCCGCTGGCTTTCATACAAGCGGACGATGATTCCGTTACCATCCTCCGCACTTTTGATGGTTTCAATAATGACATTGGGCGAATCTGTTGAAACAAATGAAGGATTCGGGATAGCCTGCCGCGTATTTTCAATCTTCATCCTTCCACCTTCGGCTTTGTAAACAATTATTGGGTCGTTCAGCAAGTACGCTTCGCGCTGTGTATCTTCACTCCATGAACCCGCGTGCGGATACAGGCTGTACTTGAATTGGTGTTCGCCGAAGTCGGCAAGCAGATCTGGTTTGGTGGGAGAACGCAGCAGGGTGATCCGCATTACGTTGTTGTGGATGTTGTGTCCATACTTGCAATCGTTGAGCAGGCTCACGCCGTAGCCGCCTTCGGACAAGTCCACCCATTTGTGGGCGCAAGTTTCGAAGCGCGCCCAATCCCAACTGGTGTTGCGGTGCGTGGGTCGTGTCACATTTCCCCACTGAATTTCGTAGGTTGCCTGCGGGGCGAGAATATCCACAGGAAAGGCAACTTTCAAAAGGGCATGCCGCTCCCGCCAATCAATGCGCGTGTCGAAATCCAGGCGCGGACTGGTGCGGTTGAGTGAAATCTTTTGCGTGATTTCGCTATGTTGAATCCTGCGTTTGATTTCAAGCGTTTGGCGCAGTTCGCCGTATTCCACTATTTTTAGGGTCGCAGGTTCCGCCAGCCACATTTTGTCGTCATAAAAAATATCCACATCCCAGGCGTCCCAATCTTTGGGGCGGTCTTCAAAAGCCTGGAATTGGTTGGCGATGGCATTGGGCGGAAGAACCTCCCGTTGGGATTGCTTGTCGAAAATGCGGGTGATATCTCCTTCGGAGTTGAACTCGACAAGCAGGAAGTCGTTTTCCAGGTGGACAACAGACGATGGACGGCAGACCACGATCGATTGTCCTTCGTCCACGGTCTGAAGGGCAACCATGCTGTACGGCTGTATCTCGCCCACATCCAGCCAACAGCCAGAATCAGCCTGCTGGGCAGGAACAGGTTTCCCGTCGCGCGTGAAGCGCTGGGTCGAATCGCCTGGGACGAAGACCAAATCCCGCTGGGGGAACGAAGTCGGGTTGACCAGGATCAAATCTCCATCCAGTTTTTCAGATAAGGCTTGCAGGGCTTCGTCGCAGATTTGCGAAACGTCCCTTGCCAGTTCCGCGTACTGTGCCAGCGATTCTTCGTACACCGCGCCAATGCTCGAGCCTGGGATGATGTCGTGAAATTGGTTGAGACAGATAGCGCGCCAGGCTTCGGTAAATTGGGAAATCGGGTATTGGAAATTCGTAATTTGCGAGGCAAGTGTTGCGATGAATTCGGCGTCGTGCAGCAGGAATTCGCTTTTGCGGTTGGCGCGTTTGCTGCGGGCCTGGGTGGTGTATGTGCCGCGATGATATTCGAGATAAAGTTCGCCGTTCCAGATGGGCATTTTTTTGGAATCGGCAAGCGGGGCAATCGATTCGAAAAAGTCCTTCACGCTCGATTGCCTGACCTGCGGCAGGGCGGGAAAACGCTGCATGAGTTCGATGTTTTCCAGCATTTCGTGGGTGGGACCGCCGCCGCCATCACCAAAGCCATACGCCATGAGCAGGTCGCTGTGCAGTTCCTTTTGCTGGAAGTTTTGCCATGCGCCCAGCGATTCCTTCGCGTTTGCCATTGCGCTATATGTACTGGCATACGTACTGCCAAATTCTTTAACTGTGCTGAAATGCGTGAGGACTTGCGTACCGTCCAATCCCTGCCAAAGGAAGGTGTCGTAGGGCAGACGGTTGTATTGATTCCAACCCAGTTTGACGGTCATGAAATATTTCAAACCTGCCTGTTGGATGAGTTGCGGCAGCGCCCAGGCATAGCCAAACACATCGGGCAGCCACAAGACGGGGCTTTCGGCTTCCGCGCCGAAGTTCTCGCGGAAGAAAGTCCGCCCTAAAAGGAATTGGCGGGCAAGCGATTCCGCGCCACTGACGTTGCAATCGGCTTCCACCCACATGCCACCCAGCGGCTCCCAGCGTTCTTCGCAGACTCTTTGCCTGACGGCTTCGAAGAGCACGGGCTGGTCTTCCTTGATGAATTGGTACAACTGCGGCTGGGTTTGTGAAAAACGATAATCAGGGAACTGCTCCATCAAGCGGATGACAGTATGGAAGGTGCGTTCGGCTTTGCGGCGGGTCTGGGCGAGAGTCCACAGCCAGGCGATATCAATATGCGCGTGACCTGCGGCATGGATGGTCACATCCAACGGGTCACCCGCCTTCCCAACGCCGGATTTCAAGGCTTGCAAAGCGGGCGCAACGCTGGCATAAAATCCTTCGCCGCCCAAAGGCTCGCGGGTGTCCAGTTCGTTGAAAGCGTCATCGAGGGCATTCAACAGGTGATATTTGACGGGGTTGTTTTCATCGAGCGCGTTAACAGTTTCCAGCGTGAGAACTGCCAGGGAGATGAACTTGCGGGTCGACGGGTGGATTTGCACTACCTCGCATTGCCGCGTGTATAGTTTGGTCAGCGGATTGCCGCGCGGCAGGTCGCCAAGACCCGTCCAGCCGTGCAGGGCAAGGAGATGTTCCCTGCCGTCAGCCCATTCAGGCTTGAGCAAAATTTCCTGGTGATTGCGGTCGCAGGCGGCAAAGGAAATCCCGTCCACGTAAGCCAGCGCTTCGGGGTGACAAAAGTCGTGGGCGTCGCCCAGCGGCAGGTACACGGCAATCGGCTGGAGTTTGTCCCAATCATCGGGAATCGCAAACCTTGTCCGCAGGATGAAATCCTGAACCCACCTGCCCCAATAAGTATCCGCGCCGATTTCGAGCCACGAGGAGTCGTCCACCTCAGCAGCGATGGGCGGCGGGATTTCGGGACCTGTCAACTCAAGGTATCGAAAAGGCGGCAAGGCTTTGTGTCGGATGTAAACCAGCGGCGCAATCAGGCTGAGGCGCTTTTGAATTTTTTCGGGTGTCCAACGGTGTTTGTGATACATGGCTATTTTGAGTTTACAGAATGAATAATTCCCTGATATCCCTCCGCCGCGGTCAGCAAGTCGGCCACTGCAATCGACTCGTCCACGATGTGGGCATCTTCTTCGCGCCCAATTCCGAAGCCGACTGTGGGAATGCCAGCCACCCCGGCGCAATATGCAGCGTTGGTGCAAAAACGATACGAGCCGATTTTTGGATCCAATCCTGCAGATTTCAACCCGCGCAGGGCAGATTGGACAAAGGGGTGTGTTTCAGGGAAGAGCCAGGCGGGGAAGAATTTTTCACCCTGCAAAAGTTTCCCCGTGTAGGTGCGCTCCTCAAGTGGAGCCAGGCTGGCAGTATATTGAATATCCTCCAGACCCGGCAGGGAATTGAGCGCCGCCAACAGGCTTACCCGATTGTCGGCAGGCAGCAGACGGCGGTCGTAGGTTACATCGCAGCGATAGGGGATGACTGAATATCCGGGGTGCGGTGTAGAGATGATATCGGTTAGCACAATCGAGCCGGGGCCGAGAACCGGGTCTACGGGGGCGGATTTCGCATTGATGGTCTGAATGACCCGGATCATATCGGTGACGGCGCAACGGCCTGCCTGGGGCGAGGAGGAATGTGCCGGGCGGCCAAACGTTTTCAGCTGGATTTCGGCCCGCCCGCGTCCGCCGCGATTGAGATTCAATTCGGTGGCTTCGCCGATGACGACAAACTCCGGGCGCAGGGCTTCGATGACGGCTTTGAACGTGCCGCCTTCGGCAACCTCCTCCGAAACCGTGGCGCTGACCGCCACCCGGCCGCGCAGTTCGCCGCGATTGAGATTTCCCACCGCATGAACCATTGCCGCCAGCGAACCTTTCATATCCGCCGCGCCACGTCCATACAGCCGCCCGTTTTCGATTTCACCGCCCCAGGGATCGTGCTTCCAGTCGGGAGTATACGCATCCACGGTATCGCAATGACCATCCAGGAGCACCGTTGGGCCAGGCGAGTCTCCCTCAACCAGACCAACCAGGCTGCCAGACTCATCTACCCAAATGCGATCAAAGCCCAGTCTGGTCATCTCGCTTCCCAGAGCGTTCACAATCTCCTGCTCGCCGGCAGTTACGCTTCGGATACGGATCAGGCGTTGAGTGAGAGAAACGAGTGCGTTGGTTTCGAGTGACATTTGCGAACTTCTCCTAAAGGTTTTGTCATCAAAGCAGAGAGGCAATAGTTGCACTGCTCTTTACAAATATTTGACTAATGTATTCTTATGTGCTATACTTTACTTAGTAAAGTATAACTTAACTAAGTAAAGTAATCAATCCTTATTCTTGAGGCGTATACGAAGTCAAGGCCTGGCAAAAAAGTATAAACATAATAGAGGATGTTGTTGATGCCTAAGAATTCACTCCTCGGAAGAAGACTTAATAAGCGCCGGACTGAGCTTGGTTTATCTCTGCGAGACCTGGCCGATAAAACGAGTTTGACAGCCTCTTTCTTGAGCCAGCTTGAGCGTGGTGTAACCAACCCATCGCTTAAATCCTTGCAAAAAATCTCGGATGCGCTTGGCGTTCCGCTGCTCTATTTCCTCTCTGAAAGCCCCAACCAATCGCCGGTTGTACGCTCTGGTAAGCGCTCGAAGCTCGATCTTGATGATGCCAGGGTATCCTATGAACTATTAACCCCTGATCTGACCGGGAAACTTGAGGCCTTGTTAGGCACCATCAAGTCTGGCTGCGATAATATTGTGCGCCCCTTAAGCGTAGAGACAGATGAGTTCATCTTTGTCCTAGAAGGCTCGCTGACTGTTGGTCTCAAAGACCAAGAATATATCTTAAATGCGGGCGACTCAATCTATTTCAACGGGCGCGATCTACTTAAGCTTACCTGCGCCAGCGGTGGCGATACACGTTGGATATCGGTTATCACGCCGCCAGTATTCTGAGGCAGGGATCATTTTTGTAAGATGTTTGATCTGGTCATTCACGGCGGCACACTGGTAACAGCCGAACAGGTGTTTCGGGCTGATATTGGCGTCAGTCAAGGTAAAATCGCTGCCATAGGCTCGGATCTACCCGGTCGAGAGTCTGTTTTAGCGCAAGGAATGCTGGTTATCCCCGGCGGAGTAGATCCACACGTACACCTGGAAATGCCAACCTCGACCACTGTAACCAGCGACGATTGGGCATCGGGAACACGGGCGGCAGCTTATGGGGGTACCACTACGGTGATCGATTTTGTGGAGCCAGAAGCCGGGCAATCGCTCCTGGAAGCTCTGGAAAAGCGCCGCGCCCAGGCCGCGAACGGCGCAGCAGTCGATTATGCTCTGCACATGACCCTGACAAACGCTGATCCGGCTACGCTGGCGCAAATCCCGGCGGTCATGGCGGCAGGAGTGACCTCCTTCAAGCTCTATACCACCTATGCGGGTTTTGCTCTGGATGACAAAGATCTGCTGGCCATTTTCGATGCGGTAGGCACGGCGGGCGGCCTGGTAATGGTACACGCTGAAAACGACGCCATCTTGCAGCACAGCCTGGCCAGGCTGTGCACAGCCGGTCAGGTTGCTCCAAAGAATTACCCCCTCAGCCGTCCGGCAATTGCTGAGGTCGAGGCGATCCAACGCGTGATTTTATTGGCTCGCTTCGCTGGTGTCCCCCTTTACATTGTACATATTTCCACCGCCAGAGGCTCAGCAGCGGTCGAACGCGCCCGGCAGCATGGTCAGGTCGTTTATGGAGAAACCTGCCCGCAATATCTACTGCTGGATGAAAGTCTGTACCAGGATTCCGATCCACGCAACAGTCTGAAATATATCTGCGCTCCACCGCTGCGTCAGGTAAAAGACCAGCAGGCGTTATGGACGCGGCTGCAGAGCGGCGCAATTCAAACCATTGGCACAGACCACTGTGCTTTCAATCTGCTTGGGCAGAAGGATGGCGGCGCGGTTCTCTCCACCGCACTTGATTCTTTTCTGCTATGCCCCGCAGGGTTACCAGGGATCGAAGCTCGCCTGGCATTGCTCTATACCTTTGGCGTCCAGGCTGGCTGGCTGACGCCGCAGCAATGGGTATCCTGCTGCACCACGGCCCCGGCTCAAATTTTTGGATTAGCGCATTGCAAAGGCAGCCTGGCAGTCGGCGCAGACGCAGACATTGTTCTCTTTGACCCGAACTACAAAATAATCCTGACCCGCTCAGATCGTGTGCAGCAAAGCACCTTGCATGAAAACGTCGATTACACCCCCTACGAAGATTATGAACTCCAGGGTTGGCCTGTGGCTACATATTTGAGGGGTCGTCTGATCAGTCATTCATATCACAAAATCGATGCTGTTCAAACTGGTAATTTTGTACAATGTCAAAGACGGTGCTCTTTACCGTACATGATCCACCCAAAGGAGGTGAAGGAAGAAAAAACTCTGTAACAGAAACGGCGCCCTTTACCGTAACGGTACCTTTTACCGTAAATGATCCACGATTCAAGAAAGATTATTAACACATACAACCATTCTATGAGGAGATTCTAAAATGTCACGTAAAGTTGTACCCAACCTGTTAGTTTTGTTTGTGATTTTGTCCATGCTGCTCTCAGCCTGCGGAACCAAAACGGTCGAAGTCATCAAGACTGTGGAAGTACCGGTTGAAAAGCAGGTAGAAGTGGTCAAGACAGTTGAAGTTGAGAAAGAAGTTAAAGTGATCGAGACCGTTGAGGTTGCTGCCGAAGCTGGCAGCCTGCGTATCTGGGGCTTCTATGACCTGACCAATACCGAAGACAGCCGCGCCGTTCAGATGAAGCAAACCATCGATTCTTTCCAGGCTTCTACTGGAATCAAAGTCGAATACGAACAGGTAGCCTGGGATCAGATGGCTACCAAGATTGCCCTGGCAGCACAGGCAGGCGGCGATATGCCCGACTTGATTATGATCGGCTATGAATATGTGCAGGGTTTGGTGAATGCTGGCGCGCTGCTGAACATTTACGACCAGGTAAAGAATTCTTTCTTCTACGGAGATCTGAACGATTTTGAGAAGAACCTGAACGAAGTGAACGGTGAACGCTATGCCGTAGGCACTTTTGTCAGCGGCGGCCAATGGTATTATGATGTCGCTACCTTCCCCAACGGCTGGCCGGAAACCGAAGAGGCCTGGACCACGGAATGCGCTCGCTTGAGCGCTGAGGGAAAGTATGTCGCTACCTTCTACGCCGGACGCGCCTCTGCAGCTATGGCACAGGGCCTCGCGCCCCTGGTGTGGTCGCTTGGTGATACGTTATTCCTTGAAGATGGAAAACCAAACTTTACTACAGAAAATATGCTCAAATCGATTACCTTCTGGCGCAATATGCTCGCTAACAAGTGTGTTCCAGAAGTCACTTTCACCGGCGACTGGTCATCTACCGAAGCCCCCTTCGTTGATAAAACGGCGGGCGGCGTGCGCGGCGGTACCTGGTCTTATATCTATATCTCCGGCTTACAGGGTCGCTTTGAATCCGGCGAGGTTAAGATCGGCAATCCCCCCGCTCTGACCGGTGGAAAGCAGGGCTATGTCTTCATGAATACCGAAGCCTGGGCGCTTACCTCCGGCGCGAAGAACGTCGATAATTCGATCAAGTTTATCAATTTCTTCTTCAACCCGGCTGTGTTAGCCCCCTGGGCCAAGTCGAACTATGGCGTTCCGGCTACCGCGTCTGCCCTGAACAACCCCATTTTCGACAGCCAGTTCTACAAAGACACCCTGGACAACCTGACCCGCAACGGTCATAAGTCTGAAACCAGCCCTTACTTCAACGAGTGTATGGATGCGCTGGCTGCTGCGGTGCAGGAACTGGTGATCAACCCGGATATGGATATCATGGCGAAATTGCAACAGCTCCAGACTGAACTGCTCAATCAATACTTCAAGTAGCTCTCTCTGGCAAGGTTCCCAATAACTGTGAAACCCCTCCCCATCTTCTTGTACTGAGATGGGGAGGCTTTCCAAAAAATAAGCAGTTTGGAGATATATCAAGAGGATGTGATGAAAAACCGTAACGGCATCTACCCTTACCTGCTCACTGCGCCCGCTTTGTTGTTCATAGCTATCGTATCGTTATATCCCACTTTGTACAGCCTGTATCTATCGATGACGCGCAGCAAAAAAGGTGTGACGAGTTTTGTCTGGTTCGATAATTTCAAAACTATTCTGCAAAGCTCTGACTTCATGGAAAGCCTGCGGAATACGCTAATTTTTTCATCTTTCTACGTTCTTTTAACTGTGGTGATTGCCTTTGGCCTGGCATTGATACTGAACCGCAAGCTGCGATTGACCGGGTTGTATATGACGATCATTTTCCTGCCGTGGGTGCTTTCCGAAATCACTACTGGCGTTGTGTGGCGCTGGATGTTTTACCAGGATAGCGGTATCTTGCAGAATCTATTGGGACCGTTGTTTAATAACGTGGCAATTATCACCCGTCCCTGGGGAGCAATGGGCATTGTCATCGCGGCTACGGTCTGGCGTTCGATCAGTTTTGCCATGCTGTTGATCCTGGCAGGGCTGCAAACCATCCCCAAAGAAATTCACGAGGCCGCCTCCATCGATGGTGCAAACGGTTGGAACGCGTTTCGCCTGGTCACCTGGCCGCTGGTTTTGCCCACTACCATCGTTACGATTGTGTTTATGACCATCCAGGCGGTCAATGGGGTGGGGATGATCCTGTCGATCACCGAAGGCGGCCCAGGCCGTGCAACGGAGGTGCTTGGTTTACAGATGTATCGCCAGGCAATGCAGTTCTATAACTTCGGTTATGCGGCGGCGCTTTCCGTTGTGCTATTGTTGTTGAATGTAGTTCTGGCTGCATTCTACTTACGCGCCTTGCAACGAGAAAATGCCCTGGCCGGGTAAATACAGAATTTGTTTAAGGAGAGTATCGAATGGCTAAGCAAAATAAATTTACTGATCTATTCCTCCACGCCTTACTGATCGCTTTCTGCATCATTGTGATTTTTCCGGTCATCTATTCCGTGCTGGTCTCACTGCATGAGCCAAAAACAGCTTTTCTGAGCATTATCCCGAGAAAGTGGACGCTGGAAAACTATATACGCTTGTTTGTGTATGGACAATTTCCACGCTATATTCTCAACAGTGTGGTCAATGCCCTGGGTGGAGCCATTGTCAGCGCAGCTCTGGCGACCCTGGCTGCTTATGCCCTGGCGCGCTTTGAATTCAGAGGCAAACAGGCCATTAACGCTTTTATTTTGGGGATGATGATGCTGCCCGCGCTGACCAATATCATCCCGATCTTCAAGTTGGCCAGCGATTTGAAACTATTGAATACTTACGTCTTGATGATCATGGTTTTTGGCGCGTATGGCATCCCTTTGAGCATTTGGATTATGAAAGGCTTTTTTGAGAGCGTGCCACGTGTACTGGAAGAAGCCGCGGCCATTGATGGCGCGACGCCGGTCCAGGCTTTTCTATATGTCGTATTGCCAGTGACAACACCCGGCCTGATTGCCAATTTGTTGATCAATTTCGTGTATAGCTGGAACAACTTTTTCACTCCCTTGATCCTGATCAACAAAACCAGCATGAAAATGGCTACAGTTGGGCTGTTCGATTTCCAGCACGTTCTGGAGGGCAATCAGGATGAACTCCTGGCAGCAGCCTGCGTGGTCATCATGGTTCCGGCAGTGATTTTGTTCATCTTGCTGCGCGATTATTTCATGCGCGGCATGGTGGAAGGAGCAGTCAAAGGATAAAGGGTATGGCTATCAACTGGAATGAGATCCTACCCGCCGGCCAGCCCGATTTCAATAACGTATTGGCTGTCTTACGTAAGGAAAAGCCCGAACGCCCAACGCTATTCGAGTTTTTCCTGAACGAACGGCTATATGAGAAACTAGCCCCAGGCTCACAGACCCTCTTACAAGAAAAGGGGGATGATGGTTCAGATAAAGTGGATGGGCTGGCTTTTTCTACGTCGGTTCTGGCGCAGACCTTACGCATGGCGGCCTATCAGCGCGCCGGGTATGACTATACCAGCGTACTGATCCCAGGATTCAGATTTCCATCGAAGCGCGGCTACGATACCCGCACGGTATCCATCAACGAAGGCGGTGTGATCCAGGATTGGGAATCTTATGAAACTTACCAGTGGCCCGATCCAGAGAAAGCCGATTACGCAGTTCTTAACGCCCTGGCGCAAGAATTGCCAGCCGGGATGAAGCTGATTGTTTATGGGCCAGGCGGGGTTTTGGAAAATGTAATTGAGATCGTTGGCTACCAGACGCTTTGTTATTGGTTAGCAGACGCGCCAGAGCTGGTGGAGGCGATATTCAACCAGGTGGGCAGCCGGCTGGTGCGCTATTATCAAATTGCCTCCGCCTACCCTGGGGTAGGCGCCTGTATTTCAAACGATGATTGGGGCTTCAAAACCCAGACCATGTTTTCGCCGCATCAGATGAGACGGCTGGTTTTCCCCTGGCATAAAGAAATTGTGACAGCAGTACATGCGGCCGGAAAGCCAGTCATATTGCATTCGTGCGGCCACTTTGGCCGTATTATTGATGACCTGGTTGGCATGGGGTACGATGGGCGTCATTCTTATGAAGACGCGATTTTACCAGTCGAACAGGCCTATGATCTGTACCGGGATAAGTTTGCAATTCTGGGCGGTATCGATATTGATTTTATCTGCCAGTCCACTCCGGATCAAGTCTATAGGAGGGCGAAGAGGCTGTTGGAACAGACATCCGCCCGCGGCGGCTATGCCCTCGGCACCGGGAACTCGGTACCAGATTATGTTCCCGATGAGAATTACTTCGCTATGCTTCGCGCCGCGCTTGAGACCCGGTAATGATTGATATCGCCCGTCATAATGAAGAAGCCAAAGCCGTTTGGGAAGCCTTCCACGCCGGCAAGCCGATACGCCCGCCCGTCCATCTGGGCACTGCAACCCAGTTTTTCGTTTTCAACAACGACCTGAACCCTGGTGAAGCGGTCACTTTTGAATCCTACTCTACAAACGCCCAGGCCATGCTGGATTTCCAGTTGCGCTCGCAGGCCTGGCGCGCGGAGAAGATTGCGCCCTATTGCGATGACCCCATCGGCCTGCCCGAAGAATTTGTGGTCAAAGTGGATTTACAAAATTATGATGAAGCATCTTACTTTGGCGCGCCGGTTGTCTTTCTGCCCCATCAGATACCCGATACGAAACCAATCCTGGCAGGCGAACATAAAAACACTTTTCTGAACACTGGCCTCCCTCATCCGCTGACGGGCGGCTGGTATGCAACAGCCCACCGCATCTTTGCTGAAATGAGTGAGCAGATCCAAAAACAACCGACTTATCTGGATCGCCCTGTGCGCATGGATCCCTTCGGGGGCTGGACTTGCGGGCCGTTGACCCTGGCTGTGGCTTTGCGCGGCAGCCAATTGCTTACCGATTTCTACGAAGACCCACAGTATGTGCATACCCTGCTTGCTTTCGTGGTTGAGGGTACCATCCAGCGCATCCTGGCGCACCTGTGTTTCTTCAATATGCCCACCCCCGCGCCAGATATGTTTTTCGCGGATGACGCCATTCAAATGATCTCGACCAAGATGTTCAAAGAATTCCTCTTGCCAGCCTATCGCAAGCTTAAGGCTGGCATTACCACAGCCGAACGGATCAAAATTCACCTGTGCGGCGATGCTACACGTCATTTCAAAACCTTGCGCGATGAGCTGGGAGTTTACGAATTCGAAACGGGTTTTCCGGTAGATTTCGGCCTCCTGCGACAGCAGCTTGGTCCTGATGTGCTGATCCACGGCGGGCCGAATATTATGCTGCTGCGGGATGGCTCGCCTGAAGAGGCGCGTGCAGAAACCCGGCGTATTCTGCATTCGGGCATTTGCCAGGGCGGGCGTTTTGTGCTGCGCGAGGGCAACAACCTGGCCCCCTATACCCCGCTGGCGAATCTACAAGCCATGTACGAGGAAGCAAGGCAGTTTCGATGGGCAGACGGTGTTCTGTACCGCATATGATTGTCTTACCCGCCTGGCTGATTTGCTCTCCTTTGCAGCCTCCGCTCGCGAATTGGGGTCTGCGCGTGTTTGACGATCAGATTGCAGATGTGGCCGCCAATGCCGAGCTGCGCCAACGTTACCCAGAAGACGAAGTATGGGATGCAACGGGGCAGGTGTTAGCGCCCGGTTTTGTGGATGCTCACACCCATTTGTATGGAGTGCTTGCCCACGGCATCCCATTGAGCCAGGCGCCCGGCGGGTTCTGGCCTTTCCTGGAAGAATTCTGGTGGCCACAGATTGAAAACCGCCTCGACCAGGAGATGATTTGCACCGCCACACACATCCAAACTGCCCGTATGGTTCAAAGCGGCATAACTGCCTTCTATGATTGCACAGAAGCGCCGAACGCTCTGCCGGGAATTCTATCTGCCCAAGCTGAAGTGGTGCGCAGACGAGGCATGCGGGCGATATTATCTTTCGAGGCCACCCAACGCATTTCTGCCGAAAACGGTTTGCAGGGTTTGCAAGAAAACGCCCAATTTATCGATGCGCAAAAAACCGACCCGCTTATCACAGGGATGATGTGTTTCCATACCACGTTTACCTGTTCAGCAGATTTTATTCGCCAGGCATTCAGCCTGGCGGGTGAACGCGGCGCGCTGACCCATATGCACGTATCCGAAGGTCTGTATGAGCCAGACTACTGCCAGGAGAAGTTTGGGATGCGCCCGATGTTTTATTATGACCAACTGGGTGTGTTGGGGCCTGGGACGCTGGCCTCGCAGTGTGTACAGGTCAGCCCTGAAGAGATTGCCCTGATGGGGACGCGCGGTGTGCGCGTCAGTCACATGCCGCTTTCGAACTGTGAAGTGGGCGGCGGTATTGCGCCGCTGCCCGAACTACTGGCAGCCGGGGTCACGGTTGGCCTGGGCAGCGACGGCTACATCCATGACTTTTTCGAGGTCATGCGCGGCGCGTTTCTGATTCACAAGGCCGCCCATCTCAACCCACAGGTCATGCCCGCCCACCAGGTCTGGCATTTGGCGACCGAAGGCGGCGCAAAAGCCCTTGGATTGAAACAAGTTGGGCGGTTGGAACCCGGCTGGCAGGCCGATTTCCAACTCATTGCCCCTGATTTGCCGACCCCGCTCGCAGAACATAACCTGTACGACCAACTCCTGCTCTATTGTCATGCTACCGATGTGCGCGCCACCGTTGTAGCAGGCAAGATACTCATGCGCGAAAAGCAGGTGCTTCACGTAAACTGGACTGAATTGAAAGAAAAGGCGCACGCCGCCGCGCAACGGCTGTGGGCCGAATAACCAAAAGCTGTAGGGGCGCACCTACGTGTGCGCCCGCCACACAAAATGGTTCATACCAAATAAGGAGCAGCATGGATACATCCAAACCCCTCACCCAATACCCTATGGAATTGCTGGCCGAGATGTTCCGGCGCATGAACATGGTGCGCGAATTCGAGTTGCGCGCTATCGAAGAGCGGCATGGCGGCCTGATCCCTGGCTTTATCCATTCTTGTGTCGGCCAGGAGGCCACCGCGGTCGGCGCCTGCCTGGCGCTCAACCAAGACGACGTGATTACCAGCACCCATCGCGGCCACGGTCACCTGATTGGTAAAGGCGGCAACCCGAAGTATATGATGGCTGAACTGGCAGCCCGCTCGCCAGGATATTGCCTGGGGCGCGGTGGTTCGCTGCATATGGCAGATTTTGACCTGGGCATCCTGGGCGCCAATGGCATTGTTGGCGGCGGCATTCCTATCGCGGTGGGCGCGGCCCTGGCATTTGCCATACGCAAAGAACCGCGCCTGGCGCTGGCTTTCTTTGGCGATGGGGCCACCAACGAAGGCGCATTCCACGAAGCCGCCAATATGGCTGGAGTATGGAATTTACCCGTGATTTTCTTCTGTGAGAACAACAGCTATGGAGAAGGCACCGCCATCGAACGCTGTACCCCGATTACAGACCTGGTCGTGCGCGCCGCCGGTTATGGAATACATGGCATCAGTGTAGATGGCAACGATATACTGGCTGTCTATGAAAGCGTCAATGAAGCTGCCGGGCGCGCTCGTTCTGGCTGCGGCGCCACTTTCATCGAGGCCAAAACTTATCGTTGGCGCGGCCATTACGAAGGCGACCCCCAGGTTTATCGTTCTCCTGAAGAAATCGAAACCTGGAAACAGCGCGACCCGATCGCAGCCTTGCGCGCCCGCTTGTTGCAAGCTGGCTTATTCCAGGATGGCGATTTGGAAGAGCTGCAAGGCCAGGTATTTGCACAACTGGATGAAGCGGTTGCCTTTGCAGCCGCGGCGCCTCGACCAGCTCCTGAGGATGCCCTGGCTGGGGTGTATGCGGATACTCATAATGGGCTGGTATTTTGAGAGGACAAGATGCGTGAACTAACTTATTCCGAAGCAATTCGTGAGGCCATGTGTGAAGAAATGCGCCGCGACCCGGCCGTGTTTTTGATGGGTGAAGACGTGGGTGTATTTGGCGGGGTGTGGGGCGTTTCACATGATATGTTAGCTGAATTTGGGCCTGAGCGCGTGCGCGATACGGCTATTTCTGAGATCGCTATCGTCGGCGGCGGCCTGGGAGCGGCCATGATGGGGATGCGCCCGATTGTTGAGATCATGTTTGGCGATTTCCTGATGTGCGCCGGTGATCAGATCGCCAACCAGGTTGCTAAAGCGCGTTTCATGAGCGGTGGCAAAGCCAATGTGCCGCTGACGATTCGTGTCACTACCGGTGCGCCTGGCTCGGCGGCTGCGCAGCATTCGCAAAGCCCCGAGTCCTGGTTTATGAATGTGCCTGGCCTGAAGATCATTACCCCTACCACGCCAGCAGACGCGAAAGGCCTGCTGAAAAGCGCCATTCGCGGTCAGGACCCGGTGATCTTCTTCGAGCACAAAATGCTTTACGCGCTCAAGGGCATGGTTCCGGAAGACGCAGATTTCACTGTGCCGCTTGGCAAAGCTGCGGTGATGCGCCCAGGCAAGGATGTAACCGTGATTGGCATTGGGGTTATGGTGCAAAAGGCGCTCCAGGCGGCAGAAAAGCTGGCGGCGGAGGGAATTGAAGCTGAAGTGATCGACCCGCGCACGCTGATCCCGCTGGATGTGCAGACCCTGGTTGAGTCGGTCGCTAAAACCGGGCGCGTGGTAATTGCTCACGAAGCACACCTGCGGGCGGGGCCGGGCGCGGAAATCGCCGCTGTGCTGGCTGAGCAAGCCATCGAATATCTGGATGGGCCGATCCTGCGTGTGGGGGCCAGGAACGTGCCGCTGCCCTACAGCCCGGAGTTGGAGCAGAGTGTGCTGCCAGACGTAGATGATATCTTACAAGCAGTCAGGCGCTTTTGGCAAAGCGGTGTTCTATAAGCGCAGCGACACCGCAAGTGAGGCAAATATGCAACGTTTTACAGGTAAAGTTGTGGTTATCACAGGTGGGGGGCGCGGCATCGGCCAGGCCTGCGCCCAACGTTTTGCCGCCGAGGGCGGCCAGGTCGCCATTCTGGATATTGATAGGCCTCAGGCGCAAGCGACTGCTGCACAGGTGGGAGGCAAAGCGGTTTACTGCAATGTCGCCGATCATGCCAGCGTACATGCCGCCATCCAGGAGACCCTCGATGCCTGGGGGAGGCTGGATGTTTTGGTAGCCAACGCCGGCGTTTACCGCGGTGGGCCTCTGACCGCGGATTCGTTGGATGACTGGCGCTTGGTGCTTGATATTAACCTGACCGGCGCGTACCTGTGCTGTCATGCAGCAGCCCCTTCTATGATGGCGCAGCACGCAGGCAGTATCGTGATCATGTCTTCAATGGGTGGCAAAACTTCCTGGCCCAACTCCGCCGCTTATTCGGCGGCCAAGAGCGGCGAAATCGGCCTGGTGCGTTCGGTGGCGATGGAACTCGGCCCACATAACATCAACTGTAATGCAGTCTGCCTGGGACATGCCGATACAGAATTGATGCGTGAGGTCGATCGCCGCGTATGCGCCGAAAGCGGCCTCCAGCCCGGGACCTACCTGAAAGAACTTGCCGAAACTAACCCAATGAAACGCCTGGGAACTGTCGAAGAAACGGCTGCCCTGGTGGCTTTCCTGGCTTCGGATGAAGCCCGTTATATCAACGGCCAGGCCATCGAACTCGATGGCGGGCGGATCATGTCTTGAGGTTTGGCAGGAGCCTAAAGAATGGAATTTACCGGATACCTTGATTTTTGGTTCAAAGATCGCCCGTTGGTCGAACGGGTCGCCCCATTTTCGGAGTTAGGCATTCGCCGCTTGGATGTATGGTGCTGGCGAGGCGCGCCGATGGCCGAGCTTGCTGCGGAATGCAAACGCCTGAGAGCGGTCATCAACTCCACTTTCGATGAAGATATGGGTTCGCTGGTCGATCCAGCAGACAACGAAAAGACCTTGCGTACCTGGGCCGAAAGCCTCGAAATGGCCGAACGCTACGGAGTCGAGCATCTATTTATCTTCTCCAACCAGGTTGATATCGTCAATGGTAAAGAGTGGACCCGCCGCCTGTCGCGCAACGTGACAGACGCGGAGCAGTATGCCAACCTGCTCAAGCAGACCGAGAAAATCTTGAAGCTGGTCGAGCAAACTACGGTCGAGGTCTGGGTCGAAGCCCTGAACGAGTTCCATATCCAGGGCGGGGTGCTTGTGCACGATCATGACCTGGCGGCTGACTGGGTGCGCCGTATGGATCACCCCCAACTGCGCCTGTCTTTCGATTGTTATCACCAACAGCGCACGGCCGGCAACCTGATCTACGGACTGGAAGCATACGCGGGGCTGTATCCTACGGTGCATATCGGTGATGTGCCCACCCGCCAGGAACCTGGCACAGGTGAGATCAATTTTCCCAACATTGCCCGTAAGCTGCGCGAACTGGGCTTCGATGGCCTGATCGGTATGGAATTCTCCCCCTCGGATCATGAGGCGGCCGCCTTCCAGCGGGTCAAACAAATCTTCGAAGAGCGATAACCGGGGTTGTACCTATGAGTCAAAACAATTCTCCAACCTATCAAGTTGTCATGCCTCGCCTGGGATTAACCATGACCGAGGCGAAAATAGTCGAATGGCTGAAAGCTGAAGGCGAATGGGTCGAAAAAAATTCGCCGCTGTTTATTATCGAAAACGAAAAATCTACCGTTGAGATAGAAGCCCCAACCAATGGGTATCTACGCATCTTAACCCCGATCAATACAACTGTGCCGGTGCTGGCCGTTGTTGGGTTGCTATCTGGCGCTGATGCAGTCAGCGAGCATCATGCTGGCAGATTACTGCCTGGCGGATTACTGCCCGCACAGCAGATGGATGGGCCGCGTGATGCAGCTCCATACCTGACTCTAGCTAGCCCAACGCTGCGCTCTCTTGCCACATCTCCAGCCTCTGTAATTGTCCGCGCGAGTCCCAAAGCGCGCTTGCTGGCACGCAAACTGGCCGTTCCTTTGGATGGGTTAAATGGTAGCGGCCTACGCGGAATGATCGTTGCAGAAGATGTTCAGCGCGCTGCTGCCAGGCCAACGGTGAAAGCATCACCAGTTGCTCAGCGCATGGCTGCACAAGCTGGCCTCGATGTGATGACCATCCCCGGCAGCGGCTTGCAAGGCCGTGTGATGCGCCAGGATGTCGAACGCGCCATCCACACGGCTCGCAGTGCACAACCTCAACTGAATGAAAAACCGCTTCCGATTCCCACGGATCAATCTGGCATGTTTTCTACACCTGAACAGGCGCCTTTGCCGCGGTGTTCTGTACCGAAGTTGAGCGGTTTACGCGCCATCATCGCCGACCGGCTTTCAAAGAGCTGGCATGAGCGGCCGCAAGTCACACTGACAACCGAGGCAGATGCTACCAACCTGGTCGCTGCCCGGCAGCAGTTGAACGAGGAATTAGCGCCCGCAGGAGAGAAAATCTCTTACAATGCTCTATTGATCAAACTGACCGCTCAGGCGCTGCACGAGCAGCCGAATATCAATGTGCAGCTTACCGAGGACGGCTTGCAAACTATGCCCATCCATATCGGCCTGGCAGTAGATAGCGAGCGCGGATTGCTGGTTCCGGTGGTGCGCGGCGCGCTGCACAAAAGCCTGCGCCAGGTCAACCAGGAAATTAATCTCCTGGCCGAACGCGCCTTGAAAGGCCGCAGTTTACCGGATGATTTGACGGGCGGCAGTTTTACGATCACCAACCTGGGCGTTTATGAGATCGACGCCTTTACCCCAATCATTAACCCACCAGAGAGCGCCATCCTGGGGGTCGGGCGAATTGTTTCTAAGCCAGTGGGTTTGAATGGTCAAATCGTTTTGCGTGAAATGATTTCCCTCAGCCTGTCTTTCGACCACCGGCTGATAGATGGCGCTCCGGCAGCGCGTTTCTTGCAGCGGGTCAAGCAGCTTGTAGAGCGGCCATTCACCCTGGCATTGTGAATGCAAAAGCGGTGTTCTGTACCGCAGCGGTGTTCTGTACCGTACACCACAGAAGGGTAGGCAGTGATGGAACTAAAAGATCGGTTGATCCTGGTAACGGGTGGCGCTCATCGCCTGGGCAAAGAGATGGCTTTGCACGCCGCGCGCCTGGGGATGAATGTAGCCATTACGTATAATGCCGCGTCCGCTGCGGCTGAGGCAACCTGCGCTGAGATCGAAGCTCTTGGACGGCAGGCGCTGGCAGTTCGTTGCGACCAGGCTAACGCTGACCAGATTAGTGAAGCGATAGACAAAATCGCCAGTCACTTTGGTCGCCTGGACTGCCTGGTGAACAGCGCCTCTGTGCTTAACCAGAAAGATTTTTTTGAAATCACGCCCCAGGAATGGGATGAAGTCCAGGCAGTCAATACGCGCGGCCCGTTTTTCTTCATCCAGACTGCGGCGCGCCTGATGTTGGCCTCCGAAGGCGGCGCGATGATCAATATTATCGATGAATCGGTGCTCAAACCCAGCCTCGAGTATCCCCATCACAGCATTTCCAAAAGCGGCCTGTGGGCGCTCACCCGTCTTTCAGCCATCCGCCTGGCGCCAACCATCCGTGTCAATGCTATCTTACCCGGGGCGGTGCTGAAGCCCAGCGGTTGGGATGAAGCGCGTTACCAGGCTCTGGCCGAGCACGTACCCCTCAAGCGGATGGGAACGCCGCAAGATGTTTGCCGGGCGTTGGAGTTCTTGCTGCTTTCCGATTACATCACTGGCCAGATGATTGTGGTTGAGGGCGGGACTACAGTCATCTGAGTCTGAATGGAGAAAAAATGGAACTTAAGGATTCAGTAGTCATCATTACAGGGGCAGCCACCCGGGTTGGGCGGGAGGTGGCTCTCGCCCTGGCCGCCAGAGGCGCTCAGATCGCCTTCACGTACTATGCGTCCGATGAACCCTGGCAGCAAACCCGCGCCGAAATCGAAGCATCAGGCGTGGGCTGCCTGGCAGAGCAACTGGAGGTGCGCGACTCTGCGCAAGTTCAGAGTTTTGTACAAAAGGCGCTCAACCAGTTTGGGCGCATCGACGTGCTGATCAACAACGCCTCTGTCTGGTTGAAATCGCCTTTCCTGCAAATCAAAGAGGCCGATTGGGATTTGGCATTGGATGTAAATCTCAAAGGGCCTTTCCTGTGTTCGCAGGCAGTCGCTCCCGTAATGCTGCAGCAGGGCACAGGGGGCGTGATTCTAAATATTACCGATCTTTCTGCATTCCAGGTCTGGCCTGGCTATGCTCACCATGCTGCCAGCAAGGCCGGACTGGTGGCATTGACCAAATCCCTGGCTGTGGAACTCGCCCCAACCATCCGCGTAAATGCCATTGCGCCAGGGACGGTGCTGCTGCCACCCAACGCACCACCAGAGAAAATCCAGTGGGCAGTAGATAAATCATTGGTAAAGCGGGTAGGAACTCCCCAAGATGTAGCCCAACTGGCAATTTTCTTGATCGAAAACGAATTCACCACAGGAGCAGTTTATTTCGTCGATGGTGGCAGGAGCCTGGTATAGAGGCCGGGTGTAATATGGAACAAAGCATTGAATTCACCCTAAATGGACAACCGACCGCTTGTTCTGTCGCTTCTGAAACTACTCTGCTGTCTTTGTTGCGCGACCAGCTTGGCCTGACCGGAACAAAAGAGGGTTGTGAAACCGGACACTGCGGCGCCTGTATGGTTTTGCTAGATGACCAGTTGGTCAAGGCCTGCCGTACTCTGGCAAGCAGTGTGGCCGGAAGATGTGTCATAACGATTGAAGGAATTCACGCCCCGGATGGTGGGCCAGGTGATCTTCAGCAAGCGCTGCTGCGCCATGGGGCTACCCAATGCGGCTATTGCATTCCTGCCATGATCCTGGCTGGCGAAGCCCTGCTGCGCTCCAACATTAACCCCAGCCAGGCAGAAATCAAACAGGCGATCAACCCGGTGTTGTGTCGCTGCACAGGCTACCAGCAAATTGTGGATGCAATCGAAGAAGTGGCCCATAGCCGGGCGCGGGCAGAGAAGGGCATCAAGGCGAGCGTTTCGGCTGCGCCGACAGATTCGGCTTTTCAATTTGTCGGCAATCCTGCTGTACAACCCAGCGATGGGCTGGAAAAAGTTCTGGGGCAGGCCAAATATGTCGGCGATATGCAGTTGCCGGGAATGTTGTACGCAAAAGTGCTGCGCAGCCCGCTTCCACATGCCCTTATCGTCCGTCTGGATGTGTCTGCGGCGCGTGCCACGCCCGGAGTATTGGCGGTTGTTACCAGCGAAGATTTCGTCGATCACGGCGCTTTTGGCTGGCCTGTACGAGACGCGTATATCCTGGCTTACCAGAAAGTGCGCTGTGTGGGCGACCCCATCGCAGCAATAGCCGCCGAAAGCGAAGCCTCTGCTCTGGCTGGTTTGAAAGCCATTCAACTTGAGCTGCAGCCGCTGCCGGTGATCAGCGATCCCCACCATGCTTTGGATGACATAGCACCCATCATCCCGGATAATTCAGGGATGGAAAGCAACCTGTGCACTACCCATATTGTACGCAATGGTGAGCCAGGCGATATCATCGACGAATGCCCGGTGCAGTTGGAACAGACCTATTCTTTCCAACACCAGGAACACGCCTACCTCGAGACTGAAGCTGCCCTGGCCGTGCCAGAAGCGGATGGCAGCGTTACCATTTATGCCAACGATCAAAGCCCCTTTGTCAACCGCGATAATACCGCCGCCGTGCTTGGATTACCCAAAGAGAAAGTGCGCGTCATCCAGCCCCCAGTGGGCGGCTCATTTGGCGGCAAAGATGATATCGGCTATCAGTGTTCGGCGCAGGTAGCCCGGTTGGCTCTGCTTACAGGTCGCCCGGTGCGCCTGGTTCTAAGCCGCAGTGAGTCGATGGCGGCTTCGTACAAACGCGAAGCGATGGAGATTCACTTGCACCTGGGAGCATCCAGGGAGGGCGACCTGCGCGCGGCCCAGGCCAATTTGCTGGTGGACAGCGGCGCTTATGCCTCGATGACCCCGCTTGCGGCCTGGCGCGCTACCATGCACGCGGCTGGCTGCTATCGTTATGAAGCGGCTAATGTGGATACTCAGGTGGTTTACACCAACAATGGCTATTCTGGCGCTTTCCGCGGTTTTGGCAACCCGCAGGCTTGCGCGGCCATCGAAATGGCTATCGATGAGCTGGCTGACTTGCTTAAACGCGATCCAATCGACTTGCGCTTGCAAAACATCCTGCGCCAGGGCGAGAGGGCTTTCACCGGCAACACCATCCAGCACGAAGTTAATGTCGGGCGCTGCCTGGAATGGGTGCGCCAGGTTTCGGATTGGGATCGTAAACGCGCCCGTTATGCTGTTCAACCAGAAGATCTAGAAGTGCGCCGCGGCCTGGGTGTGGCCTGTTATTTCCACGGCAGCGGGTTGGGCGGCGAGGGGCTGGATTATGCCAATGCCAGCCTGCGCATCGAAACCGATTATTCGCTCACGCTGCAGCACGGTATGACGGATTACGGCCAGGGCAGTCGCACGGTGTTCACCCTGCTGGCCGCCGAAGTATTGGGCGTTAATCCAGAGCGCATCCACATGTTGCGCCCCGATACTCAAACCGCGATTGAATCTGGCCCTACGGTGGCTTCGCGCGCCACGCTGGTCGGCGGAAACGCCGTCAAAGTGACTGCCAGCAATCTGGCGCACACCCTGCGCCTGGCCGCGGCAGATTTGTTGAATTGCCCCCCAGATGAAGTACGCTGCCAGGCCGGGCGCTATATCAGCCCAAACGAGAATGACGCTGCCTTCGAGCAGGTGGTCGATCATGCCCGGCAGATGGGCTTGCAGCTTTCAGCCCAGGGTTACTGGCAGCTCCCCGAAACCCATTGGGATTTTGCTACAGGGAAAGGTATACCTTACTATGCTTATTGTTATGGAGCGCAGGTGGCCGAAGTTGAGGTAAACCAGCGTTCTGGAGCGATCAAGGTGCTGAAAATTTGGGCTGCACACGACGCCGGCAAAGTATTATTTCCGAACGGCGCCAAAGGCCAGATGATAGGCGGCATTGTCCAGGGATTGGGCTATGCTTTGATGGAAGGCTTTAGCTTCACGAACGGTTATCCAGATAAGCTCGACCTGGGTCAATATACCATCCCAACCGCCCTGGATGTGCCCGAAATTGACCTGACTTACCTGGATACGATCCAGCCTGAAGGGCCGTTTGGGGCCAAAGGATTGGCAGAGCCAACCCTGGTCGCCACGGCGCCGGCCATTGCCAACGCGGTATTCCAGGCTTCCGGCCAGCGCTTGCGCTCTATCCCACTTACGACCCGGAGATCCTCTGAATGAAACCCCTTAACCTTGAGTTCGATCAACAAAATTGGCAAACCGCCCGCACAAACTGGCAAGCCTGGTGGGACAACCAACTAGAACGCCCGCTAGTGATTTGTGAAGGATACCACAACAGCTGGAAAAAAAGCCATCCGGATGCACCGAAAAAACCTAACTGGACTTTTGCAGGGATTTACCCGCTCAACATGCCGGTCGAAACGGTGCTGGATCGTTACCAGGAAATCCTTGAAGCGGCCTTCTTTCTGGGTGACGGCCTGCCGAAATTCTATGTAAACATCGGCCCTGGTGTTATGGCGGCTTTGCTTGGAGCGCGCTACAAGTTTGTTGACCGGAGCACCTGGTTTTCACCGCCTGTGACATCCAATGGTATTTCTTTGGAACAGGTCGCTCTGGAAAAAATCGACTTGGCTTTCAACGAAGAGCATCCGCTCTGGCTGCGCATTTGCGATTTGACCCGCGCAGCCGTTGAAAGATGGGGCAGCCAGCTAACCTATGGAATGACCGATCTGGGAGGCAACCTGGACATCCTGGCCTCGCTGGTAGGAGCGCAGCGGCTTGCCCTTGAGTTCCATGACCATCCCCAAGAAGTGGAACGCCTGTGCACCCAGATTCGCCATGCCTGGCTCACCTGTTACGAACGGCTTCATGCCATCTTTGAAGGCGCCAACATGGGCAGCAGCGGCTGGTCTTGCCTGTGGGCGCCAACGCGAATGTATATGTTACAAAGCGACTTCGCTTACATGATCTCGCCCGCCATGTTCAAGCGTTTTGTCCTGCCTGACTTGGAAGAATGCTGCCGGGCGCTCTCTTACCCCTTCTATCACCTGGATGGCAAGGGACAGATTCGCCACCTGGAGCATCTGCTCTCGCTCGAAAAATTGCGCGGTATCCAATGGATTCCCGGAGATGGTGCACCGCCAGCCAACGAATGGCTGCCCTTGCTCAAACGCATCCGCGACGGCGGAAAATTGTGCCAGGTTTATGTCACCGCGGATGGTGCTCACAAGATCGTTAACGAGTTGGGTGGCAAAGGTTTTGCACTTGAAATCGAAGAGGAGTTGACCCGTGAGCAGGCAGAGAAGTTGGTCGAGGAATTAACGAGCGAATCCCATGAGTGAGGTACTCGCCAAAGAGGTTCTAATTACTGATGCTATTGTGGCTGTACCGCTATCTTCATCAGCCACTGGCTGGCTCAAACCGGCCAGTATCCTGATCAGGGATGGGCGTATTGCCTCCATAACCAGCAGCGACCAGGAGCAATTGCAGGTAAGGCAGGCCAACCCTGCTATGCAGGTCATTTCAGCCAAGGGTAAGGCAGTCATCCCGGCCCTGGTGAACGCCCATACGCACCTCTCGCAAACCTTCATGCGCGGGCTGGCTGCTGGTCGGCCGTTGCTGTGTTGGCTGAAGGAACTCATCTGGCCGCTGCAAGGCGCGATGTCGGAGGACGTTCTGGAACTGGCCGCCCTGCTTGGGCTGGCCGAGAACATCCGCAGCGGTGTCGGGACGGTGGTTGACCACCAGAAAATCACCCGCTCACCGGCGTTTACCGAATCCGTCGTCTGCGCTGCGAAAAGATCCGGACTGCGCGTTACCGTCGCCCGCGCCTGGTCAGACCGGGGCAACGGGGCCGAAGCGCCGCAAGCCATCTTGGATGAACTCGAATCATTTTTTGGTCAAACCTCCAAATTAGTTACTTTCGCCAGCGGGCCGCTCACGCCCTGGCGCGCCTCGGCGGAGACCTTGCAAAAAACGCACGCCCTCGCCCGGCGATACGACTCGTTTACCCACATCCACGTTTCGGAGACCGCCGAAGAAGTGGAAATGACCCGCAAGGAAACCGGCTTGCGCCCGGTGGCCTGGCTCGACAGCCTGGGCATCCTCGACCCGCACTGCCAGGTTGTCCACGCCGTTTGGGTGGAGGAGGCCGAAATGGCTTTGCTGGCCGAACGCGGCGCGCCGGTGGTGCATTGCCCGATCAGCAACGCAGTGCTCGGTTCGGGCATCGCCCCGGTCAAAGCCATGCTTGCCCATGGCATCCAGCTGCGGCTGGGCACCGACGGCCCGGCCTCCAATGACACGCAGGACTGCTTCGAGAACCTGAAAACGGCGCTCATGCTGGCGCGCGCCTCCACCCTGGATGCCGCCGCCATTCCGCCGCGCCAGGCTTTGGAGATGGCAATCGCCAGCAACTGTCTTGCCGTCGGTCAGCCTGCCGATCTGAGCCTGGTCAACCTGGCTTCGGTCTGGTCGGCCCCGGTGCATGATCTCGACTCTGCTCTGGCTTTGTGTGCCCGCGCCAGCGATGTGCAAGCCCTGATGGTCGGCGGCGACTGGCTCATGCGTGACGGCAAGCTAATCACCCTCGACGAAGAAGGGATTGTTAAAGAAGCCCAAATCGCCGTCAAAATTCTACGCAGGAAGGCAGGATTGGATTTATGAACGGAAAAGAACGCTCAAAACTGGCATTTGCCCACCAGGAAGCCGACCGCGTCCCGGTATTTGAACTGACGATTGACAACCCCACCGCCGCGCATGTGTTGGGACGCCCGACCTTGTGCGGGTTCGGCGGGCTGGCGCGCGGCGTCAAACAAAACCAGGCGCTGATGGAGGGCCACTTCAAACAGTACCATGAACAGCGGGCGACCGACTGCCTCGAATTGTGGCGGGCGCTCGACCTGGATGTCTTTCCCATTTGCGACCCCATCCCGGTCAACCCGCTGGTCCCCGAACAGGTGGACGAAGTTACCTGGCGCTTCGAAGATTCCAACGGTGTATGGGGCCTGTGCCGCTACGCCCCCGATAGCGACACTTATGACCAGGTTGATTCGAGCCTGAAACGGGGCGGGCTGGCAGAACTGGAGCGTGTGACCGCCGCCATGGAAGCCTGCGAGCCGCGTCTCGAAGATTGGGACTTTTCCATCGTTGACCGCATCCTAGCCGAATTTGGCGGCGAACGCATGCTTCTCGGTTCGGCGGATGTGCAAATCGGCTCGACCTGGGATTGGGCGGAGACCTTCCTGATCGGGCTGGTGCAAGCCTCGGACTTAATCGAACGCTACCTGGATGTCCAGTTGAAGACCGCACTCATGCTCGGCGAAGCCCTACTCCAGCGCGGAGTGGACGGCCTGCATGGCGGTTATGATTGGGCGGCTTCGCGTGCGCCCATCTTTTCGCCGCGCCATTTCCGCAAGTTCGTTTTCCCGCGCCTCAGGCAAATCACCGACCTGTGTCACCGCTACGGCGGGGTATACGTCAAGCACACCGACGGCAACGTCAACAGCCTGCTGGAAGGGATGGTTGAATCGGGGGTGGACGCTTTCCAGGCCATTGAACCCCGCGCCGGCATGGATATCGCCGCCATTAAACGGCAATACGGCGACCGCCTGACGCTGATTGGCAACGTGGATTGTTCCACCGTGCTGGTCAATGGCCCCGTAGCAGCGGTCAAGGAAGAAACCGCCCGCGTCATCCGCGCCGCCGCGTCTGGGGGAGGCTTCCTGCTTTCGTCCAGCAACTCCATCCATCCGGGCGTCCTGCCGGAATATTACCTGGCCATGCTCGAAACCGCCCGCGATATGGGAAGTTATCCGATTCGATAAAGCGAGGCAAACCATGAGCCATATTTACGACCTGAGAAGCTACATCGAAGTTTTGGAAGAAGCCAGGCTCTTAACGTATGTCAACAAACCGGTGAAGTTGATTCACGAACTCGCCAACGTCGCCGCAACCCTGGCGCGGCAGGGGCAGGGGCCGGTTATTTTCGAGCAGCCTGTCCGTGATGTAGAGACCTTTCCACCTGCCCCACGCAGTTTGCGGGGTGTGCCGGTCTTTGCCAACGCGGTGGTCAGCCCATCCAGCGCGGCGCTCGCGCTGCAATGCTCCACAGGCGAAGTTCCCAACCAAATGGGCAAGGCATTGGAATTGGGTAACGGAATCCAGCCGCAGTTGGTGGATGAGACTCCTGCCTGGAAGCAGAACATCCTCACCGGCGACCAAATCAACCTGTACCAGTTGCCCATCCCCACCCACGGCGAACACGACGGCGGCCCTTTCATCACCGGGGGTGTGACGGTTTGCACCGATCCGGTTTCCGGGCGTGGCAACCTTTCGTACAACCGGATGCAGATTCTCGGCCCGCGCACCTTTGGCTTCAACGTCAACGAATGGCGGCATGTCATGCAGTTCTACAAGCATCACCAGGCCAAAAACGAGCCGCTCCAGATTGCGATTGCTATTGGCCTCGACCCGGCCATCATGATTGCCGCCGGGGCGCGTTATGATGATGATGAGCTGGCGATTGCCGGAGCGCTGCGCGGTAATCCGGTGAAGACCTGCAAAGGTGTGACGGTGGATGTGCGCGTCCCCTTCCACAGCGAAATTGTCATCGAAGGCTACCTGCCGCCGCACATCCGCAAACCCGAAGGGCCGCTGGCAGAGTTCCACGGCTATTATGGTGAATTATGGGAGTCTCCCACCTTCGAGGTGACTGCTATCTGCTTCCGGGATAACCCGATCTACCAGACCATTGTGCCCGGCTGGGATGAGCATATTTACATCGGCAATGTTTTGCCGCGTGAGCCGCTGCTGCTGCGTTTTGTTCGCCATGTCAGTAAGGATGTTCGCAGCCTGCATATTCCACCTTATGGCAATGGCTTTCTGGCGATTGTTCAACTTGCCAAGAGCAACCCCGGCGAACCTAAAAATGTGGCGATGGCTGCTTTCACCGCGCATGTCAACATCGCCAAAGTCATCGTGGTTGATCCAGATGTGAACATCTATGACCCAGCCGATGTGTTGTGGGCGCTGACCAACCGCGTGGACTGGAGCCGCGATACTTTCCTCGTCCCTGGCGCGCAGGGCCATGAAATGGACCCGACCGCCGATACACGCGGCGTGCAAACCAAACTTGGCATAGACGCGACCTATAAACCGGAGCGCCGTCCGTATGGCTCGCGCGTCACTTATCCATCGGTCAACCTGAAATCCTACCTGGAGTAAAGATAATGGCGCAACGAATGGCACTTTATATGCAAGACAAGCACAACATCCAGTACGAACTGGAAATAGCCCGTTACGCTGAAGAGCGCGGCTTCAGTGAAATCTGGCAGGCGGATACCCGCCTGGCGCGCGATTGCATCGTCATGATGAGCGCCTTTCTGACCCATACCAAACGCCTGCGTTTTGGCTCCGGCGTGCTGCCCATCTGGACGCGCAACCCGGCGGTGATTGCAGCCTCGTGGAGCACCATGTGGGAACTGGGCGGCAAGGTGGACGGACGCGGGCGCGTCATGCTCGGCCTGGGCGCGTGGTGGGAACCCATCGCAGGACGCGTGGGCGTCAAACGCGAAAAGCCGCTCAGGGCCATGCGCGAACATATCGAAGCCATCCGCCAGTTGTTCACGATGGAAGAAGTCACCTACCAGGGCGAATTCGTCCACCTCGACCGCATCCGCCTGGATGTGGCTTTCGGCGACACCTCGCCGCGCGACATCCCGCTCTACATTGGCGCCACCGGTGACAAAATGCTTGAATTGGGGGGAGAAATTTGCGATGGCGTGGTGCTGAATTACGTTGTTTCGGTCGATTACATCCGCAAGGCGGTTGAACTGGTGGAACAGGGCGCGAAGAAAGTGGGTAAGACCCTGGCCGATGTTGACCGCCCCGAACTGCTGGTCTGCTGTCTCTCAGACAAAGACCCGGTGGCGGCGATGGCCGAGGGCAAGAAACTGGTCTCATACTACCTGGCGACCGAGCCGCACATCATGAAGGCCTCGGGCGTTAGCGAAGAACTGCTGGAAAAAGTGCAATCCATGATGAGTTGGCCTGCTACCGAGGAAGATTACATCCGCACCAGCAAGGTCATCCCCGATGAGGTGGTGCGCAACCTGATGGCGGTTGGCACCTCGGACGAATGTCGCGCCAAGGTCAAGGAATACATTGACGCGGGCGTGACCTGCCCCATCCTCTACCCGATGATGGACGACATCAAGCCAGTGGTGGACGCCTTCGCCGATTGGGAGCCGTAGGATGACTCACAAAGTTTTGTTCACCACCCAGCGCGGACTGCGCCACCAGCAATCTGCGATTGATTCTGCTCCGCCGGAGTTGGAAATTATCATGCGCCGCGACCCCTCGCGGGATGAAATGCTGGAACTGCTGCTGCAGGTTGACTTTCTCATCAGCGAGCGGGTTGGCGTGCTGGATGCGGAACTCATCGCCGCCGGAAAAAGGCTCAAACTGATTCAACGCCTTGGACGCCAGACCTGGGACATTGACCTGGATGCCGCCAAAGCGGCGGGGATCCCGATCTGCGCCAACCCGGTCTCCGGCTGCCAGTTGGTGGCCGAACACATGCTGATGGCCGCCCTGGCCCTGGTCAAACGCCTGCGCGAAGTGACTCAAATCGCCGAACAAGCTACCCCTGATTGGGGTCAACCGCAGGAATGCACCGAAGATTACTTCGCCTACAACTGGTCGCGCCGCGCCGCCATTGGCGGAATCTTTGGCAAAACCGTCGGCATTTTGGGCTTCGGTGAAATCGGCCTGGAACTGGCCCGCCGCCTGCGCGCCTTCGACTGCCATGTGATTTATAACAAACGCCAGCGCACTCCAGCCCAGGCAGAGGCCGAACTTGAAATCGAATACGCCGCCCTTGAAGACCTGCAAGCCCGTTCCGACATCCTGCTCAACCTGCTGCCGGACTTCCCGGAAACTCACTGCCTGCTGGACGCGAGGTTCTTTGCAGCCTGCAAGCATGGAGTTCTGCTGGTCCACGCCGGCGGCGGGACAACAGTGGACGCCCAATCCACGGTGGACGCCCTGCGCTCCGGTCAACTCGGCGGCGCGGCGCTGGATACCTTCAACTGGGAACCCATTCGCGCCGATGACCCGCTGGTCCTCCTGGCGCGTGAGCAGCCGCAGGTCAACCTGCTGTTCACGCCGCACACCGCGGCGGGGGCCGAGGCGGAACAGGACATCGAGTTTAATCGCCGGTCTGATTATGCCAATATCCTGGCTGTGTTGAATGGGCAGTTGCTCAAAAATCGGGTCGTTTAACGGACTCCAAAGTCTCCAAACTTTGGAGCCAACGTCGGGAGACGTTGGAGTCCCTCACACGGAGCCTCATGCAAAAATTTGATTTGGAAAAACTCGCGCAACAAATAGAACAAACCTCCGAAACCATGTTCCCGGACATGGTCAAGTTCCTGGCAGACATTGTCCGCCTGCGCACCTACACTGGCGAGGAAGGCCCGGCAGTCGAGCGTACTCTGGCAGAACTGCGTGCCATCGGCTGTGACAAAGTCTGGATGGACTTGGCGGGAAATGCGCTGGGGCAAATTGGGACAGGCAAACCTGTCCTGCTCTACAATGCCCACCTCGACACCAACGAAATCGCCGACGAAAAGGAATGGCAATATCCCCCGCTCGAAGCAGTGGTTGAAAATGGCACGCTCTACGGTCTGGGCGCGTCCGACTGCAAGGCGGGTGTGGCGGCCATCGTCTATGGCGCGGCAATTCTAAAAAAATTGGGGCTTGACCCCGGCTGCTCGGTGGTGGTGATGGGCGCGACTCTCGAAGAAGACGCCGAAGGCTTTGCCCTGCGTTCGCTGGTAGAGCGCGACGGCCTGCGCCCCGATGCCGTCCTGCTGGCCGAAGCCACCGACCTGACCCTGCGGCGAGGTCATCGCGGACGTTGTGAAGTGCGCGTGCGCACCAAAGGCAAGGCCGCCCACGCTTCCATGCCACAGTTGGGCGAAAACGCCATCCTGAAAATGCTGCCGGTTATCGAAGCCGTGGAAAAGATGAACACAACCTTGCCGGTTGACCCAACCTTCGGGCAGGGCAACCAGGTCGTCACGCTGATTGCGGGACCGCACACCCCTAACTCGGTGCCAGGCTGGTGCGAAATCGCCCTCGACCGCCGCCTGGTGCCGGGCGAGACTCCTGCCTCGGTGGTGGAATCTATCCGCCGGGTGGTGGATACGCTCGGCGCGACGGTGGAAATCCCGATTCAAGCCGTTCGCGCCCACACAGGCTTGAATCTCGACGACCAGGCCTTTTTCCCCGGCTGGCTGCTCGACGAAAACAGCCCACTGCTGGCGGCGGGACAGGCCACCTATCAAGCCCTGTGGAACAAGCCCGCCGAAGTCGCCATCTGGAAATTCAGCACCGATGGGACGTATTCGGCAGGGGCGGCGTGCATCCCGACCCTGGGATTTGGGCCGCAGGAAGAGAAGTATGTCCACACCCAGGAAGACCAGGTCAACCTGGAAAAGGTAAAGAAGGCAGCCATGTTCTATGCGCTGTTCCCTTTCATGTACTCAAATCAGCAATAATTAAAAATTAAGGAGACAAGGTAATGAAAACCACACTGCTCGGAAAAGACTTTATCACCACTGAAGACTGGAGCGTGGACGAACTGATCGCCATGCTCGATGCTGCCGATGAACTCAAGCGCCGCTTTGCCTTTGGTGAACAGCATGACCACATCCTGCGCAGCCGGATTTTGTACATGCTGTTTTTCGAGGAATCCACCCGCACGCGCAACAGTTTCGAGGCGGGCATGGCGCAGTTGGGTGGCCACGCCATCTACCTGACCCCTGCTGCCACCCAGGTCGGTCACGGCGAAAGCCCCAAGGATACCGGCATGGTGCTGGAACGCTACGGACACGGCCTGGCCCTGCGCGACTGCCGCACCGGTATTGGGCAGGCCTACCAGTACGAACTGGCGAAATATATGAATATCCCCGTCATTTCGATGCAGGACGATGTAGACCATCCCTGCCAGGCCATGGCCGACCTGATGACCATCCGCGAGAAGTTCGGCAACAACCTGCGCGGGCGCAAATTCGTCATCTCGTGGACTTACGCTCCCAAGTACGTCCGCCCGCTTTCGGTGCCGCAGGCTTTGATTATGCTGATGACCCGCTTTGGTATGGATGTCACCCTGGCGCATCCCAAGGGATTCGAGATGATGCCCAAGTGTCTGGAATCTGCCCAGAAACACGCCGCCGAAAACGGCACCAAATTTGAAGTCGTGGACGACATGGATGCTGGCGCTAAAGATGCCGATATCGTGTATGCTAAATCCTGGGGCCCTATCATGGTCACTGAAGAGCCGAAAGAAGTGCAGGCCATGTGCGACCAGCATAAAGATTGGATTTGCGATGAGCGGATGATGGGCTTGGCCAAGAAGGAATCCATCTACATGCACTGCATGCCCATCGACCGCGGCTACGAAGCCACCGATGCGGTGGTAGACGGCCCGCAATCGGTCATCTACGACGAAGCCGAAAACCGCCTGCACGTCCAAAAGGCGTTGATGGCCCTGACCATGGGCGGAAGGCTCTAAGATGCAAACCGGGCAGGCGATTCTCCAGTTCGACGCGGCGGTTTGCAAGGCGTTGGGCTGGGATGGAGAAAAACGCTTCATCCCTGTCCCCACCGGTCAAACCATCCGCCAGGCGCTCGAAGCCGAAGGGATTCGCCTGCCCAGGGCTGCCATTGCGCTGGTCAAACCGCAGGGCGCAAGCAGCGGCCAAACTAGCGACCTGAATTACGTTTTACAATCAAGCGATAGCGTTCGTTTCTTATTCCAGATTTCAGGAGGTTCACTCTCATGACCGCCAAACAACAGCCTTTCTCCAGCCCGCCCAACCCCGAATTTCTCGCTGGGCAAAGCCCGTTCGCGGGCCAGGTTCTACAAATTGATTTATCGAGTGGCAAAATTTGGGTGGACAAACCGGAATCGTCGTTTTATCGCAAATATATCGGCGGGCGCAACTTCATCCTGCACTACCTCCTGACCGAGATGCCCGCCCAAGCCGACCCACTCGGCCCCGAAAACCTGCTCATCTTTGCCCCCGGCCTGCTGACCGGAACGGCCCTGCCCGGCACGGGACGCCACGCCGTTGGCGGCAAATCGCCTCTGACCGGCGCGCTCGGAAGTGGCGAAGCCGGTGGCTGGTGGGGCGCGGAACTCAAACAGGCCGGGTTCGATGCCGTCGTCATTCACGGACGCGCCGCAAGCCCGGTTTACATCTGGATTAAGGACGGTGTAGTCGAAATTCGTGATGCGGCCCCATTATGGGGCAAACTGACCGCCGAAGCCCAACAAACCATCCGCCAGGAACTGGGGGACGAGAAAATCCGCGTGGCGCAGATTGGCCCGGCGGGTGAAAACCTCGTCCGCTTTGCCGCCGTCATGCACGATGTCAACCGCGCTGCGGGTCGCTCCGGCCTAGGAGCGGTCATGGGCAGTAAAAACCTGAAAGCGGTGGCTGTGCGCGGCACTACCGCGGTTGGCATGGCCGATAAGTCCCTGCTCCAGGTCGTACAAAAATGGGTCACCAGCAATTACAAAGATATGCTGGGCTGGGCGATTGCCGCAGGCACCTCCGGCTCGGTGCTATTCAATTACAGCGCCGGGGCAACTGCCATCAACAACTATCGCGATGGCGTTTTCGAGGGCATCGAGCAACTGGATGCCAGCCACTTCTTCCCGAAAATTTTACAAGACCGCGATACCTGCAACCGCTGTCCGGTGCGCTGCAAACTGGTTGTCACCCACGTTGGCGACCCGACGATCTCACCCGAATACGGCGGCCCGGAATATGAAAGCATCGGCGCGCTTGGCCCGTTGTGCAAAATCAACGACCCACTGGTGGTTGCCAAGGCCATCGAACTGTGCGCCGCCTACGGGCTGGACACCATCTCGACCGGCGGCACGCTGGCTTTTGCGATGGAAGCCACAGAAAAGAGGCTGGTTGACGGCCCACGCTTCGGGGACGGCGACTCCCTGCTGGCGAACATCCACCAGATTGCCCACCGCGAAGGTCTCGGCAACCAGATGGCCGAAGGCAGCGCGCGCCTGGCTATCGAACTCGGCGGAGATGCGGCGGACATGCTGGCCGTTGCGCGTGGACAAGAATTGCCCCTGCACGACCCGCGTCTCAAGCAAACGATGGCAATGGGTTATGCCCTCTCGGCCACCGGCGCCGACCATATGCATAACCTGAACGATACTTTTGCATCCTTCGATGGCGGCGACATTGCTGCCCGCCTGAAAGAAATGGGTGTCCCGGCGCCTCTGCCCTTATGGGGCATCTCCGAACACAAAATCGAAGGTTTCTATTACGAAACCGCCTTCAAGAATTTCTTCGATTGCGCCGTCATCTGTCATTTCTATCCGTATGAATATCATCACATGGTGGACGCGCTTTCCGCTGCCTTCGGTGAAACCATCACTGCCGACGGAATCAACGCCATCGGCCTGCGCGCCATCAACCTGGGACGCCTGTTCCTGCTGCGCGAAGGCTTTACCAGCGCCGATGATGCCCTCTCCGCCCGCACCTATCGCCGCCTGGCCGATGGCCCCATCGCCGGGAAAGGATTGACGCCTGAAGAATTGCGCGCCTGGCTGCCGGTCTACTACAAACGCATGGGTTGGGACGAGCGCGGCGCGCCAACCCCCGAATGCCTGAAGGCATTAGATTTGCTGGAGTATTCCTCATAAAAATGCCATCGTCCACATCTCCAACTACTTAAAATATCAAACCCTGAAAGGACAATTACTTATGACCCCACAATTTGAAGCCCTGCAAACCGCTATCATGGAAGGCGATTTGGAAGCCACCAAGCAAGCCGTCCAGGCCGCATTGGATGGCGGCATTGCACCTGGCAGCATCCTGACCGATGGCATGATTCCCGCCATGGGCGAAGTCGGACGCCTGTTCGAGGAAGGCGAATATTTCGTGCCGGAGATGCTCATTGCCGCCCGCGCCATGCAAAGCGGCCTCGGCCTGCTCAAACCCTACCTGTCCGGGAGCGAAATCAAGGCCACCGGCACGGTGGTCATCGGCACGGTCAAAGGTGACTTGCACGACATCGGCAAGAACCTGGTTGCGCTGATGCTCGAAGGGGCCGGGTTCGATGTCAAAGACCTGGGCGTGGATGTCGCCCCGGAGAAATTCGTTGAGGCCGTGCGCGCCGGGGGTGTGGATATCGTTGCCATGTCAGCCTTGCTGACCACAACCATGACTTCGATGAAAGCCACCGTCGAAGCCCTCCAGCAAGCCGGATTGCGCGACCAGGTTAAAGTCGTCGTCGGCGGCGCGCCGGTCACCGAGGAGTACGCCAAACAAATCGGCGCCGATGGGTGCGCCGCAGACGCCAGTCGCGCGGCCACCCTGGCCAAGGTGCTGATTGGATCCTGACCCGGCGGATTCTGGAGTCCAGAAATTCTACTTCTGGACAAGTCTGGAAACATGACCCGCCCGCACGAAACCATCCTTAATATCGCGCTGGCGGGCTATTTCCGGCTTCCCTCGGGACAAGTGGAGAATTCTATGAAAACCAAACGCCAAATCATCCGGGACGTTTTGGACGGTCACAAACCGCCGTATGTCCCCTGGTCGCTGGGTTTCACCCACGAAGCCGAAGCCAAACTACAAGCCCATTACGGCGTCCAGGATTTGGAACCTTGCCTGCAAAACCACATCATATATCTGGGAAATTCGATTGGCTTTTTTGAAGACCTGGGAGAGCAGCGTGTGCGGGATGGCTTTGGAGTGGTGTGGGACCGCAGCGTGGACAAGGATATTGGCGTGGTTGCCAACCAGGTTCTGCCGGAACCCACCTTGAGCGGGTATTCCTTCCCCGACCCAACCGCCCCGGGCTATTTTGCCGATATTTCCTCCCAAATCGAGCGCTATGGCGACCGCTTCCGGCTCTTTGCCATCGGTTTTTCACTTTACGAGCGCGCCTGGACTCTGCGTGGAATGCAGGCCCTGCTGATGGACTTTATTGAACATCCCGGCTTCGTCACGGGTTTGCTGAACGCAATCACCGACTATAACATTGCCCAGGTAAAACGGGCGCTGGAGTACGATATTGACGCGGTCTATTTCGGCGACGACTGGGGCCAGCAGCGCCGCCTGCAAATGGGGCCGCGCCTATGGCGCAAATTCATCCAGCCCTGCCTGGAACGCATGTACAGCACCGTCCGCGCGGCGGGCAAATATGTCTTTATCCATTCCTGCGGCGATGTGGATGAATTGTTCCCGGACCTGGTTTCGATGGGCTTGAACTGCTTTAACCCATTCCAGCCCGAGGTGATGGACGTGTTCGCCCTGCTGGCGCAGTACCGGGGGCGGCTGACCTTCCACGGCGGACTCTCCACCCAGCGCACCCTGCCTTATGGCAGCGTGGAGGAGGTGCGCGCCGAAACCCGTCGCCTGCTGGAAGCCGGGAGCCAGGGCAGTTACATCTTCTCCCCGGCGCACGCCGTGGAAGGCGATGTGCCGCTCGAAAATATGCTGGCATTCATCGAAATCCTGCAAAACCAGGCAGGGTTTCATCCGAGTTAAAGAACGGTCAAAATGACCAGGTTGAGGAATGTTTATCTACAAAACAAGGAAATAACGATGACCAATCTCGCCCAACTTAATCACGACATCTTTTTTGCAAGTGACCAACGCCAGTTACTATGGCAGCCGCGCCTGGATTTTTGGTATGAAGTCAACCAGCGGCGGGGCACATTGCCCGCCCGCTTCCAGAAGGCTTCGCTTATGGATATTTATGATTATTGCCATGCTTCTGTGCGCTATTTTACTTTCCCGCTCAAGCTCACCTACCGCAATGTGGAAGTCCGAGAAACCTGGGTAGCGCCCACCCACCTGCGCCGGGAGTGGCACCTGTCTGGCGGGATGCTCTCTGAAGAGATTCACTATGATGAGTGGCGGTGCTCGTCGTATTTCCATGAATACCTGATTAAAACCCCGGCCGATTTTGCATTGTATGAACGTCTGCTGTTGGAAGAAAGTTGGGAATGGGATCAGGCAGCCTATGACAGTGCCCTCCAGCAAGTCGGGCAGCGCGGCGCGCCACAGTTCTATTTTCGACGTTCCCCTTTTCAGCACCTTACCATCTCAATCATGGGCTATGAGCGCTCAATTTTCCTGCTTCACGATCACCCGGAAGTGTACAGCCGCTATGTTGAAGCGAATACCCACGCTGATAATGCCATGTACGAACAGCTTTGCCGCTGCCCTGCCAACATTTTAAACTTCGGCGAAAATATTGATGCTAATCTCGTTTCCCCAACCATCTGGCGCAAGCATTTATTACCTTATTATGCCCGCAGGGTGGATGATCTGCATCAGGCCGGGAAAAAAGTTAACATCCACATAGATGGTGCCATGCGCCCATTGATTAACCTAATCCGCGAGAGTCCGTTTGACGCAATTGAAGCCTGCACACCACTCCCACAGGGTGATGTTACCCTGGCAGAGATCAAGCAAGCAGTGGGCAATCGGGTGCTCCTGGACGGTATCCCGGCTGTTTATTTCCTTTCCTACTATTCATGGGAAACCCTGGCCGCTTGTGCACAGGAGGTGATCAAATCGAAGATTTCGGCTCGCCCTTTGCGTGAACAAACTATCAGGAGGTCTCATGTCTGATATAAACTTGTCCCGAGGTACGATGGAATGGTGGCAAACCGGGGTGATCTACCAGATCTACCCGCGCAGTTTCCAGGATTCCAACCGCGATGGGGTTGGGGACCTGGCTGGGATTATAAGACGCCTGGATTATCTGAATAACACCCTGGGGGTGGATGCTATTTGGCTGACCCCTATCTACCCATCGCCAATGGCCGATTTCGGGTACGATGTGGCGGATTATTGTGCCATTCATCCCTTGTTTGGCGGCATGCAGGAGTTTGATACACTGTTGGGTGAAACCCACCGGCGGGGGATGAAGTTGATCCTGGATCTGGTACCCAATCACACTTCATCGGAACACGCGTGGTTCAAAGAAAGCCGCTCCAGCCGCGATAACCCCAGGCGCGATTGGTATATCTGGCAGGCCCCCGGTCCTGGCGGCGGGGCGCCAAATAATTGGTTAAGTTATTTCGGCGGTTCGGCCTGGACCTATGACGAAAAAACTGCCCAGTATTACCTGCACCAGTTCCTGAGCCAGCAGCCAGAATTGAATTACCGCAATCCACAAGTCGTGGAAGCGCTTCACAAGAATATGCGTTTCTGGCTCGATAAGGGCGTGGACGGTTTCCGCGTGGATGTCATTTGGCTGATGATGAAAGACCCGCTCTTCCGCAACGAGCCACCCAACCCGGCGTGGGATGGAGTAGTGCCATTGGACAGCCTGGAGCATATTTACACGGCCGATATGCCAGAAGTGCATGAGCTGATCCGCGGGATGCGCGCGGTGTTGGAGGAATATGATGATCGCATGATGGTGGGTGAAATCTACCTGCCCACTGAAAAACTGGTGCAGTATTACGGCAGGCCGGAAGCGTTGGAATGCCACTTGCCTTTCAATTTTCAACTGATCAGTGCACAATGGCGGGCTGAAACGATCCGCCGGATGGTGAATTCATATGAAACCGCTTTGCCGGACTTTGCCTGGCCAAATTGGGTCTTGGGCAACCATGATCGCCACCGTATTGCCAGCCGGGTCGGCCCTGCGCAAACCGGGGTGGCTGCCATGCTGCTGCTCACTTTGCGAGGCACACCGACCTGTTATTACGGCGATGAACTGGGAATGGAAAACGTAGCCATACCACTGGAATTGTTGCAAGATCCCGGCGCGCTCAACCAGCCCGAAGTGGCGCACTTGTTTGGCCGCGACCCGGTACGGACCCCGATGCAATGGGACGACTCACCCCATGCCGGATTTTCTCCCTCCGCAGCTACGCCCTGGCTTCCGCTGGCTGAAAACTACCGCGAAGTGAACGTGGCGCGGCAGTTAGCCCGGCCTGATTCGCTGCTCAACCTATACCGCCGGCTGCTTGCTTTCCGCAAGACATCCTCTGCCCTCCAGACCGGCGTCTATCTTCCCATCGAGCTGACCGCCGCCCAGGATCACTGCTTTGCCTACCAGCGCCAATCAGAGGATCAGCGTATCCTGGTTGCCTTGAATTTCTCCGACCAGGAACAACGCCTGGATTGGGCTTATACTGGAAGCGGCGAGATCGTCCTGTCCACCGGGCTGGATCGCCAGGGCCAGGTAGAGCTGGCAAATTTTTACTTGCGGCCAAACGAAGGCTGTATCATCCTGCTTCAGGGAGCGGCGTTCTTGACCGGCCTCCAATGACCTACACCCACGAAATTCCAACCTTTCTACCTGAATCGCTCCCGGTCGAGCTGATTGCATCTTTGGAGGACATACAGCAGCGAGGCATCTCGATCCTGCTCTCCTGCCGCGCTTCGCGCTACAAACCGGAGATGCACAACTTCTATGGAACCAACTGTGAAGTAACCTTCCAGGCTGCTGAACCAGGCGCTGCGATGGCTGTGCGGCTGGATTTCTGCACACCCGAAATCATGCGCGTGCGCTGCTGCCCGGGCAACGATGTTGCAGAGCATAACACCCCAATGGTGATTGGCAAGTTTGACCAGCCTGTGGCCGTGCAGATGCAGCAGGATGAGCAGCGGATAACCCTGGAAACCAGCGCCTTGCGAGTCGTGATCCTGCGCGAACCCTGGCAGATGCTGGTTTATGATCACGAGGGTCGCCAGGTCTGGGCTACTCGCCCGGTGGATATCGAGCCTTTGCGCCGCCCGGCCGTTCAATGGAACCCGGCCCAGGAGCGCTGGCTCTTCCTGCATCGCTATGCTTATCCCTGCGGGGTGCACTCCGGTGACCGGCAGGTTTCTTTTGCCTCGTTCGATTTGCACTATGACGAACACATCTATGGATTGGGAGAGGATTTTGGACGCCTGGATAAACGCAATATCCAGCGGCATCTATGGCTGCAAGAAGGCTTCGGCAATGCCTCGCCAGCGGCTTACAAACAAACGCCTTTCTATATGAGTTCACGTGGCTATGGCCTGTTTGTAAACACCTCCAACGCTGCCCACTTCAATGTGGGCAGCCTGGATCACACTGCGCTCTCTGTGATTGTAGAAGATACCAACCTGCTGGATTTTTACCTGATCTATGGCCCAACTTTCAAAGACATCCTGCCGCGCTATACCGCCATCACCGGCGCGCCTGCCGTTCCACCATTGTGGAGCTTTGGCTTGTGGATGGGGCGTATTACCTACAACAGCCAGCAGCAGGTTGAACAGGTAGCCAAAGAACTGCGCGAGCATCGCATCCCCTGCGATGTGATCCACATCGACACCGGTTGGTATGAAACAGAATGGGTCTGCGATCTCGAATTCAGTTCGGAGCGGTTTCCAGACCCAAAAGCAATGCTGGGGCGCCTGCGCCAGCAGGGTTTTCGTGTTTGTCTGTGGCAATTGCCAAACCTGGTGATCGAGTCGAGCCTCTTCCTCGATGCGGCCGAAAAGGGCTACCTGGCGAGACGCCCTTACGGTAAACCGTACTTGTTCAGCGGTTTCCTCAACGATGCAGGCATCATCGACTATTCCAATCCCGAGGCGGTAGCCTGGATCAAAGCCAAATTTACACAACTGTTCGAATCGGGGGTTTCGGTCATCAAGGCCGATTTTGGTGAAGGCGCGCCTCCAGCCGCCTTGTATCACGATACACCTGGCGAAGCGATGCACAATCTCTTCCCGCTCTTATATAACCAGGCTGTATTTGAAGCCACGGAAGCTTATCATGGGAAAGGCCAGGCCTTGATCTGGGGGCGCTCTGCCTGGGCCGGCTCGCAGCGTTATCCAGTGCATTGGTCAGGCGATGGCATTGCCCGTTACGAAGATCTGGCCTGTGTCCTCCGCTCTGCGCTCAGTTTTGGACTGAGCGGCTTCCCGTTCTACAGCCATGATGTGGGCGGTTTCAGCGGCTTGCCCAGCCCCGATCTATACGCGCGCTGGATTCAACTGGGCGTATTTTCGTCGCATGTACGCTGTCATGGCCAGCCGCCGCGCGAACCCTGGGAATATGGCGAACAGACCGAAACGATCTTCCGCAAATACCTGGAGCTGCGCTACCGCCTGCTGCCTTATATATACAGCGAGGCCCTGGAATGCGGGCGCACCAGCCTGCCGATGTTGCGCTCCCTGGCCCTGGAATATCAAAACGACCCGACTACCTATCACATCGAAGATCAATACCTGTTTGGCGGCAGTCTCCTGGTTGCACCCATACTGGATGAAACCGGCCGGCGCAAAGTTTACCTGCCAGCCGGAGGTTGGATCGATTACTGGAATAAAACCCTGCTGCACGGCCCGGCGTGGATTGAAGTTGTCGCCCCCTTAGATATCTTGCCGCTCTATGTAAAAGCGGGGGCGCTGATCCCCTATGGCCCTGCCATGCAGTACGTGGGCGAAAAGTCCTGCGACCCACTGACTTTGGAACTTTACGCGCCAGTGGGTGAGGGCGGTTATATCGTGCAGGATGATGAATTGGGCGAAATCCCCATTCGATACCAGCAAGACGGCGAACGTCTGGTGATTCATACAGCCCGCACCCTGGGTGAAATCCAGATTAACCTGTATGGGCAGCAGCCTCACTGGGCTACTGTGGATGATCGGGCGCTGGAGTTGAAGTCGCTTCCACATGGTGGCTGGAACGCCTGTTTCGATGGCAAAACAGCGCATCAGCTTGTTTTCTGGACCGGATAAGTTGGCTAAATCAGCTAAGATCGTGATCGTTGGCGCCCTTCAAAGGCTGGATGTTGCCCGGGGTAATGCTCTCGAAAACCGACATTATTGCAATTGCGGAAGATACTGAAGAACTGATTGCTCAGGCGGATGAATTTCTGGAAGCTGTCAGGAAATACCTGGAAAGCTTGCCTGAATAACATTGATAGTTGAAGTGTACCACTACTGTTGAACCCTTCTACATCGCGAGTAGTTTCATCCTTCCGAAAAAGCTATAAACTACTTGAAAAGTTACAAGATACCAGGTAAAATACTGGTAATCCTTTCGTAGGCCAGAAGGCAGACAAAAGGGCGCTTAAAAACAAAAAACGTGTGACTTTTCACACGCATCTCCGACAAGGCGTCGGAGATTCCGATGGGTTAGTTGGGGCAGATTTCTGTCCCCCCGAAATTACTTCGAGATTACACCATGCCCGTCGGGTCCGCTAGTACAACATCTTGCTGAGGGATGTAAAACACTCAGGAGAGGCAGAAACGCAAAAGTCGGCTGTACCGCCGCTAACGCGTTGTCTCGCACGTAGAGCGCTTCGAGGGCAAGTCGGAGCGCTCTTTTGCGTTTAATTGATGAAAGTTCATGCCATCCGGCGAGTTGCTGCCGGAGGTCTTGCTGCAATGAAAATATAGCACTATATTCAGAAAAACGCAAGCCTTTCAACACAACTTCTTAGGGCAAACGCATCTTAGGACTAGACAACTCCGTCCAAACCGGACAAGACCTTGAGCAAATAGTCTTGCTTCCAACCGGCCAGCAAACGTTTACCCTTGATGCCCCGTTTGCTGGTCTTCTCTTGCTTGAGCAGGTTCAGAGCAATATGCCTCAAAACGGCGAAGTTCTCTGGGCCATGATCTTTGCGCACCCGGCAACGATCTTCGTCAAAGGCAATGTCGAGGACCCAGTGCACTCCATTTTCGATACCCCAATGTGAGCGTACTGCCCAGAGTACCCGCTTAGCACCGCTGATGCTGGCGATATGATAGCGGTCTTCAACAGTTTTCTCATCTCCAATCCATCGCAGAGAGCGAATTCGTGACACAGTGGTCAATTTTTTCCAGTTCTCTGCCCCTCTCAGGTAACGCAGGGTCTCAACATCTGAAATCGTCCAGCATTCGCGGATTTCGATGCGTCCATGATCCTTGTCCACGGTTTTGATGTAGTCGTGTGGATAGGCTTTGTATCTGCTGCGTTCCAGGTCTTTGAATAGCAGTTCAACATCTTCATACAACTGACCCTGGTTCTTCTTCAAGGCCAAAACGTAATCGGCTCCTTTGTCCACAATCTGTTCAGCAATATCGGTCTGACAACCCATCGCATCAATCGTCACAATACAACCTGCCACTTCTAGCACACGCAACAACTCTGGAATGGCGGTGATTTCGTTGGACTTGTCATCTACTTTGGTCTGTCCAAGTACCAAACGGTTTGCCACTGCCCAAGCACTCACCATATCAATCGCCGCTTTTCCGATCCCTTTATCGTGCGAACGTCGCAATACCTTGCCATCCAGTGCAATTACTTGCCCCTGGATCACTTCGCTCACTGATGTAATCCACCTCACAAAGCACACTTGAAATTGCTCTGGATCCAGCATGGCGAATACTCGATTGAAGGTGTCATGTGAAGGAATACCACCCGGTAATTCCAGAAACGTTTTGAACCATTCCAACTTGGCACGTCCAAAATCAGCTACATCTTCCCAACTATCTGCTCCACAAATTACTGCACAAATCGCGATGACCAGTATGTCTAACAATTTGTGTTCCCTTGTCCGCTCATGCCGCGGCTCGGTTAGGTCACTGAAGTGGTGCTCTATTGTGGCGGCTACATCGCTCTTCATCTCGCTATCCTCTCGTTACAGTTTTGCTGCTGAGGATACGCAAGTCGCCCTTACTTGTCTAGATGTAAGATGCGTTCACCCTACACAACTTCTTGCCGGGACTTTTCACTTTCGTAAGTCTCCCGGTCGATCTCACCTAGCAAGTATAACTCTTTTGCGCGTTCAAAGCGGATATTTGCCTCCCGTTCTTGCTGCCTGGAGCGCTCTAACTCATTCTGCAAGTCGCTGTTTTCAACGATGCTGCGCAAGTAACTGACCACCTGTGCCTCTATGCAATCGGCGCGTACCAAAGGTTGGTGACATTCTTGGCGATGATCGATCTGCGAGGCATCCCGGTAATAGCGGTCGTATCCGCGTGAAGAAACCCCGCGTAAGTTCTCGCCGCAGCACCCGCAGCGCAGCAGCCCAGTTAGTGGGAAGACGCGCACTTCGCCAGCCTGGCGCAGGCGGGTGTTGCTGGCATACAGCGCCCGCAGTTCCTGCACGTGCTGGAAAGTCTCTTCATCGATCAACGGCGGGTGCTGGCCTGGGCTGACTTCTAGCGGCGGGCGGCGTTTGTGACGATGACCCTGGGCATCTACACCCCGGTAAGCCACTTTGCCAGGGTGTAGCAAATGTCAGGCGACAGGCCCAGCAACTCCAGGATGCGCACCTGTAAGGGTTTCAGTTGGGTAACGTGACGCGTTACCTGGTCTGGCAGTCGAATAATGGCCAGGTCGATGTGGTCAAATACTTTCAGAAGACGTTCGGCGGTTGGGTTATCCGTTTCTTTCTTGGGGTTCTCCTGGTGCAATCCTACCAATTTTTCTCCGTTGCGTTTGAGTTCTCGACGGACGACGAACTCGATCAAGATTAGCAACCGCACGGCAATACTGAGCAGGTGGGTCAAACCCTGGATCTGGTCATCCCGTTTCACAAAGATCGGTGCAATGGATAAGGGGGTGTCTTTCAAACGATGGAAACCGCGCTCAATCAGCCATTCACCACGGTAAGACAAGACGGCTGCTTGCATCGTGAGCTTCTCAACGGGAGCGTTGGTGACGTACACTCGCCAGCCCATGTTCTTCTGAAGGGCGGTGATGGTTTCAGTTTGGCGTTTCACACCGGTCATCTGATAGCGCACGGTAACAGTCTCCCGTTTGGGACGATCTGAGCCGCCTCGTCCCCGGCCGATGTAGTGAGTGGTGCGCTATTCTTGACGCTCGAACTCGTAAGTCAACAAGCCATCCACTCCGCATCCGCTGCCGCCCGCAAGGCTTTTTCATCCCAAATTTGGCGTTTGCCGCGTGTGGGGGGTGGAGTCAATGCCAGTAATTTAGCCGTGGCGCGGCTCAAGCGTTTCTCCAACCCAATTTACAGCGACGCGCTGTGGGTGGAATTGAGACCGTGGGGCATCTCCGTTTCGATTGCGCAGCTTGCTGATATTCGAACACCTGCGCGGCAAATGGGGTTAACCGCCGCTGATAAAATGCTCACAAGCTCACTAATATGGAATCACCTTAGGTTGTAAATAGTGCCGGTGCATTTTCAGCCTGCTCCTTTGTTTCTATCTGGTTTAGCTTTATGGTTTGGCTCTTTGTTTTTGCTCCTCCTTAATGTGAAAGTTTAAGGCCTACAACACCAGCTATTATTAAAACAACCGAAAGTATCCGAATAAAACTGGAAGGATCTTTGAAAATAATTATTCCAGTAACAAATGCTCCGGCAGCACCAATGCCTGTCCAGACAGCATATGCTGTTCCCATGGGAATGGTCTTTTGCGCTAGCCATAGAAATACCCCGCTAAGCGCCATTGAAAGAACAGCAACAACAATCCAAAAGAATTTGTTCTGGCTTGTTTGGGATAATTTCAGACCCAAAGGCCATCCGATTTCAAAAAGACCTGCCAAGATCAAATATAGCCAATTCATCGTTTATGCCTCCTATGAAAAAATGATTTACCTGTACATTTCCTTTGTCTGGCAGTGAACCGAACCTACCGGGTAGTTGCTCATATCTACTCCCACAACGTTGTACCCTGGCATTGCCTTTTTATAAAGCTCAAGTGCTGCATTGTCCTCTTTTGCCCCGAATATGGGCACAATAACAGAGCCATTTACAGTTAGGCTGTTTATATAGCTCCAGAACCTTTCGGAATCTGTTCCGCCTGATGCCATTTTCATCCTGATTATTCTGTAGTTGTGTCCGCTTGATGATTTTGTATTTGAAAGTATGTCAGCTATATCTTCGAAATTCTGATACCATTGGAAGGACTTTTCACTTTCAGCAACCATAAGTGTGTCATTGTCAACGAATTTGACCACCATGTCGATATGCCCTGTCAGTTCGCCTCTAAGTGAAGGGAGAAGGATGATGTTATTACAGCCGTAGTATTCCTTCATTACTTTTTTCAATTTACCGAGATCATAGTCGGGATTATTTTTCAGTACAGAATCAAACATAATCACTGTACCCTTTCCGTCTGAAATTATGTTCCCGCCTTCAACAACAAGAGGCACCCTGTAAACCGGTACATCATAGTACCTTCCCAGCTCGCTCGCCGCATCTGCGCTGAGCTTTGCATAAGAAGTATACATTTCATAGTAGTTGTTCCAGATGAAAGCTTTGCTGCCGTTGCTGGTTATAACGTTTGTGGGGCCATAATCCCTTATCCAGACATCATCGGTTTTTACATAGGCAAAGAGGATATTTTTCAAATCCAGGTTTTTTTGCTGGAGGTAAAGCAGGACCGCCCTATGCCAGAATACGTCCGGCACAAGCACGACTGCAGCAGCTTCCTTAGAAATTGCACTTATGACAGCCATATGAGTTTTCCATTGGCTTGGATATAAAATAGGGAATGAAACAAAAACTGACTCGATTGGTTCATATTCTGCAGGCAATCTAACCAGCATATCCGGTGCCTGGTCCATATATGCTTTTGTAAACGAACTCTTGGGGACTATTACTGTTGCTGAAGTGTCAAGATTTGACAACTTTTTCAGAGTCTCCTCTTTTGTAAGGTTTATTTCATTAACAAGCTCAGTTTTCTGCAAGTACCCCACGATATCTTCATTTGAACTTAAGCCTTTAATTGCTGCCTCATATCTGTAAGCGTACTTTTCCTTTACCGAGTTTTCGAGATTGGTCGCCACACTCTCGTCAAGATACTTCTTTGCCCAAGGAACAGCATTTCCTATAATGTTTTCATATGTAAAAGTGGTAAAGGTCTGAAATGGCATACTGAAATCGTTTTGAACAAAATAATCTACAGCCTGCTTTTCAACCTGCTTCTTGATAATCTTTTCTGGGATAAAATACCCCACCACTGCTCCCGTAATAAATATAAAGGCAATTAACATTGCTGTGATGGCTTTTGATTTCTTTTTCACTCAATCACCTTCCTCATATGAAATACCTTTGTAAATCCTGCTAGACTAGTAAGAAAGCCGGTTTTTTCGATTTTGGTTACAACAAACTCTTTTCTCTCATAGAGCTTTTTTGCTTCAGGGTTTGTATCTACAACTTCAAGTGTCATTTTTTTCTTACCCAATGATTTTGCTAGCACCAATGAAGCGTCAAGCAGTTTTGTGCCAACTCCAAGACCGCGAGCTTTTTCCGATACCGCGATAGGATCGATATGCATCTCATCCTCTCCTATGCGACCTTGGAAAGCCCGGTAGATCAAATACCCGGCAGTACGCCAAAGACCGCCTATAAGGCCAAAAGCCTTTATCAGGGATGAAAACCTGAGATTCGTATAAATTGAACCAACGGTTTCCAGCCCGATAAACCCAATCACCTCATTGTCCTTGATTGCATAAAGGCCGTTATTAAAGTCTATACTCTGAGATAAAACCTCAATTGCCAAGCCCTTGTTGTTTGTAAAGAGCCATAGTTTACTGAATTTGATTTTAAAAGAGTCATAATATATTTCTGCCACTTCCCGTTGCTGATGCCTGGAAAGGGTACTGGTTATTGTTATCTCGTAACTCATCTTTACTTCTCACTTTCTTTTTGAAATCCATGTAGGATCGTGGTTAATAAATAGCCCACTGCGTCATTTCTCGCGATGTTCCCTGCCTGAATTTCCTGCCAGCTGATAAACAGCAGGTCATAAAGTACTGCCATTATCCATTTTGCCGGCATGTCATTTCTTAGCTGCCCGGTTTGCTGCCATTTTTTAATTGCGTTCAGAACAGGCTGCTGAAGTCTTTCTTCCTCTTGGATCACCTGCGGATTACTGTTTGTATATGTTGCTGCACCAAGAAAAGAAATTTTATTGCCAAGCGGTATTAATATGCTTAATAAGTTGTTTAAAGAGCCAATGGCGTCATGGTCATCTAAATTAACTGACGCAAGTGCCTCGTCCACAAGCTGGACTGCATTCATGGCAAGCTCATCGAGCAGAGATTCTCTGCTGGCAAAGTGTCTATGAAGGGTAGCTATTCCTATCCTCGAATAATCAGCGATTTCTTGAAGCGTAGATGCAGGCTTTAATGACAGAAGCTCTGTCGCAGATTCAAGAATCGCCTTGTGAGTAGCAACTTTCTTAGTACTCTTATCAATCATCTGATTCACCTCGTAAAAATATATAAAAAATATAATTTGATAGAAATATATATCATTTGATATAATAATATACCGAGATATATTTCTTGTCAACACTAATCTTTGAAAAGGACTTATTTTCTCATTTTTCGCAGCCATTTTATGTCACCATCCGCTATATAGGCTGAATCCCATCTCGTTCCAGTACTGTCATATATAGCAGATGATTTCTTATATCAAAAACACCGTATGTACCCGAGCGCGAAGGGGGGTATTTGCCATTTTTGAGGCGCTCGGCTTTTGCTTTGAGCCGACCACCATATACACGATATTCATTCCCTGAGTGTCTTGATACTGCAAAAGTCGAGGGGGTAAAATAGGGGAAACGAAAACGAGAGAGGTGAAAAAATGCCGAAACAACCACGCCATCGACCTGAGAGGAAATTTGAAAACGCAAAGCGAGTAATCATCGAATGTGACTTTGATAACTGTCCACACTGTGGGGAGCGGCTTCAGGCACGGAACACATGGCACATGAGAAAGACAGTGCAAACGCTGGACGGGCCGCTGTATGTAGCGGGCAAGAGCAAAGAATGCACAAATCCGAAGTGTACACATCGTGGAGAACATTACTATGCCAGTCAAGTCTTACGGATCAGCCTGCCAGACAGCACCTATGGGCTAGATGTACTGGCATACATTGGTTGGCAACATGAGCAGGAACACAAGCAATTGGTGGAAATACAAGGGGAGTTGAACCGACGAGGCATCCTGGTGAACAAAAGGAATGTAGGAAAGTTATATCGGCAGTTTTTGGCGTTGTTGGGAGGAGCGAGCGAACAAACACACGAGGCCCTGAAAGCGGTAGTGGAAAAGCATGGTGGATTGATCTTGGGGGTAGATGGGTTGCAACCTGAAGGGCATGGCAGCATCTTGTCTGTACTGTACGAAGTACTGGGCGGCATACCGATTGGAGCGGTGCAAGTGGAGTCGGCTACAGCAGAAAAACTCAGTGAATGGTTACAGGCTTATCAAGACTATCCAGCGCTGGCAACCCTTTCAGACGGGGAGGACACAATCATTGCTGCTTTGAAGAAGACCTGGCCGGAAGCACCGCATCAGCGTTGCCAGGAACATTTTCTGGGGAATCTGGCCGAAGATGTGCTGGATTATGATACGCAATTGCGTCAAGCGATGCGTCAAAACCTGGGGGGGCTGCCAGAAGTACCAGAAATAGCCGAAGAGACCCCTTTTTCGCGACCGAATCGGATGGTTCCCGGGATCCAGAACTGATCGAGATCGAAAACCAAATCCGGATAGCCATCCGAGATGCTGTCAACCAGGCCAGCCGCAAGCCTTTCTATTGGGGTGGCTTGAAAGGTTATCAACAACTACAGGCTATCGCAGACTGCTTGCATCAGTATGTTGGGGCACAAACCGAAAACGCCTACTTTCAACGCATGATCATGCAAGTAGATCGGGCCTTGGAAAACACAGCCACCCTTGCCGAAAGCCTCCAAAACGCCCATACCTGGTTGCTCAATATTGCAGCTTGTTTGCGCTATCCCCAAAGCTCCTACACAAATGATGAGTTAGCTGCCATCAACAGTCATACCGTAGAAAAAGAGATGAAAGAACTCCTGGACAAATTTCAGCAACAGACAACCCACAACCGAGTTTTATCGGCTCTCTATCGTGGGGCTATCCACCGCTGGGAGGACTTTGGTAAAGATTTGCTTCACTGCTATGACATCCCTGGGCTTCCCCCTGATAATTTGCACTTGGAAAGCCTATTCAACCGACTTCGCAATCACCAACGGCGTATCAGCGGGCGCAAATCCACCAGGGAATTGCGCGACTTTGGCCAGTACCAGGTACTCTTCTTGGCTGAAAGCGAAGCAGACCTGCTGGAACAACTTCGGCGCGTGCCCCTGTCCGAATATTTCAAACATCGCAATCTCCTGGCCCAAGCGGAAGCTCATCGTATCTTTCTTCGCCGTCTACATCATGACCCTTCCAAGACTATTCAGCTTTTACTCTCCAAATATGTTGCCCGCCAAGCTAAGCTTTCCCTTTCTTTTCAGCTTCCTGTCCAATCGCTTTCTTTATGTAGCGTTTAGACACTCAGGGATATTCATTATTGTCTTCCGCCACCTATGGCGTTAGCGCGGATACACTTTGCATTTTTTGCCAAAAGAGTGTTTTTGGGGTTAAAGTAGGACTAATCTCTCATCAAACGCCCAATTTTCTCACCCGAAACCCAAGAAATTCAGGTATAAATAGGGTAGAAATTTCTTAATGCCTTTTGATGCTTTGACACGGGCAGGCTTTGCAGGCGGCTGCTCTGAGCCGCGTTGCCGCGAATTGATTCGCCGGTTTTCGCGAGGTGGGTAATCACCACTGACCTGCCCATTGTCCCATCGGTATTTCAGGCTTATAATGCCGGACGAAAAAGAGAAAATATGCAGCCCACTACACCCGATACCCCCAAACGCCCATTCACCGATTCTGCCTTATGGCACGTTTTGCGCTGGATCCCTGCTGCCAGCCTCCTGTTGGTCACGGCAGTGCTCCTGGTTATGCTCCTCATGGGCGGCATGACCAAGATCACGGCCTGGTACCGGCTCCAGGTATTTCCCCCACTGCTGGGCGTGATTTCTTTTGTGGTCATCTTACTGTATGCAATCATCCGGCGGCGCTTCAGCAAACCGGTGGCCGCTAGCGGCATCATCGCCCTGCTCGTCATAATCCCCGCTCTCTTGATGGTCTTTCCAGTGGCTTACCCAGCCTCACTGGCTAACACAAGCCCCTTGGCCACGGTGCGCCTGCCCGCCAATGTCCCGCTCAAGGTGATTTGGGGTGGAGACCGGCTGGAAACGAATTACCGCGCGGTCACCCCTGATCAGCGTTGGGCCTACGATTTGGTCGTGAAGCCTTATTTCACGGCAGCGCCAATCTAAACGATTATGGCTGTTATGGCGTCCCCGTCGTCGCCCCCGCCGCTGGGAAAGTGATCCAATCCCGCGACAGCGAGCCAGACATGACGCCCGGTGCGCCCTCAAATAACACCACCGCGCCGGGAGGCAACTTCGTTGCCATTCAGTTGGATAATGGTGCCTACTTGCTCATCGCCCATCTCAAAAGCGGCAGCGTACGCGTGAAAACCGGCGACGCCGTAGAAGAAGGGCAGCAAATCGGCGAATGCGGCAACTCCGGCAACACCAGCGAGCCCCATATCCACATTCACCTGCAACGCCAGGACCCTGATTTCTACTCGCCGAACTTCGCCGAAGGGCTGCCGCTCTATTTCCGCGACCACGATGGGCCGCACATGCCCCAGGGAGGAGTGAAAGTCGAAGGCGACAAACCCATCGCTACTGGCGACACAGTGCAACATATCGGTAAGTAATATCTCGTGTGCAAAATCGGATAGTCTCCCTAATTAGTGTGTTCGGTGTCTGGTACAGGTACCATATGCAATAGTTCTTTAACAGTCCAAATATGATCAGTCAAACCAGCAGCCATCCCAGGTCAGGCGAACAGGCAGATGCCAGAGCGAGAAAATCGCGCTGGTCAGCAGGATGGCGATAACGGCCTGTTGGCGGCTTGACCCTTTGAGAAAGTACCGCTGAAAAACGGCCAGGAAATAGCCGCGAAAGGGGATGGATTGGCCGAAAGTTTACCGCCAGAGGGCTTAGATCCACATTCAAATTGACCACCACCCCTTGCGTAAAGCGTTTTTGATAAGGGCTGAACATCATGATCCACTATAGATGTTGCCCAACACTGGGTAGGGAGTTAATTTGCTGCCGTCAATGATTAGTTTAAATATTTTGGAATAAACTTTCCATGTCGCCGGTCTTACGGCGATCAAGCGCTTCAATCCATTTTCGAGACTGGAGCCAAACGTCCTTGCATGGTAATGGGTGCCAGGATTGAATTTATTCATACTGCTGCCGGTTTCTGTATTGACCCATCGGCCAAGACCCGCCCTTCAGCGCAGGCTTTAATTATCTCCATCTGACGGGTGGTCATAAACAGGGAAGATATTCCGAGGAAAAAGAGCACGAAGCCTTTCGTCAGGGCATTTTGTGGTTTAAAGTAATTATGGCAACGCTGCACCAGGTTAGTGCGGTTGCCGGACAGTTCCTGGAGGACAAAGCTCCAAGTCCAGGCAAATTGCCCACCCGGAAAAATGTTTAGTGCAAAGGCTGGTCCATCTGTATGGGGCGGTTTGCGCGAATCGGAAAGGCTGGTAAAGTATTTTCCCTCAACCACCTCGATATATTGTGAGCCAATGCCCATCTGGTGGTAGTACAGGAAATCGCCGGGCTGAATCTTCTGCCACCGATCCACAATTTCGTATGTGTTGTGGATTTTGAAGGTAAAAATCTGCTCCAGCAGCTCATAGCTGTAAAAACCAGCTTTGTCCTGACCCATCTGCGCCAGGTATTTCCACACTTTGGCGGGTGGTGCATCAATGACGATTTCTTTGGTGAATTGAAGAACCTTATCGCTATCCTTCAATAGATCATCCCCCGGCAACGGCATTTTGGCTGTTTTTTCAGAAGCGAGATATTTTTTGCCATAGTCGATTAGCAGGAACAAAGTCAAAAAACCAATGGCTGCCACTATGAGCAAGATGGTCAGTGCCAGGGTGAGAATGGCCATACTGTGCAAAACGAGTATCGCTACGATTACGATGCCTGCCAGAAAACATGCCACAATGTTGTTTTTCATTTTGATTTCCTTTCTTCTTGAGTCTAGCGGGTCGCGTGCCTGTCTACCGATTGCATGATTTGATGATTTGTTTGGCGGCATAGATGCCGGAGATTGCCGTTGGTTCAAGCCCCAAGCCGTTATGATCGCCAGCGATATAGAGCCTGTCGCTATAATTCTGCTCCACGTAGGCATCCCCATACACATACATTGCCTTTTCCCACCCGACCATGTTGATCAGTTCGTAGCTTTCACATACCTGATGCAGATCGGCATTTTCCTCACGCGTGTAAATCAGATAGGTCTTGTCATCTTGAATAGCCGTGAAAATAATTTCCGATTCGAATGGGAACAAATTCATTTGGTAGCGCTTGTATTTGTCTTTTAGCTTGGCTCTGACGTGGAAGGTGTATAACTTACAAGTCTGCCTCAGCGGATCCTTGAAACCCAACAGGGCTTTGGTGATGGCAGCCGGGGTGGCAACAACCACATATTCCGCCTCGTATGTCTGGCCGGATTCTGTTTTAAGCAAGTACTTTCCATCGGCATCGGTAATCTGGCTGACAGTGTCATAAACCAAGTGCCCGGTGAAACGCTGCTCCATTGCTTTCTGATCAAACCGGAAACGGTGGATCGGGACCACCAATCCCTGGCAAACGTTGAGAAAATCGAGGGCTGTGATTTTTTCCATCGGCACGCCCGTGCAGGCATAGGAGAACTTGGAAATCATCTGGGCTGCAATTTTTTCGATTTTGTTCTCTCGAATAAATTCCGAAGCCGACTTATAAAAAATTTCCTTGATGTAAGGGTCGGCCTCCATTGCCACGGTCTGCGACATATCTTCACAATTTTTCTTGAATTTTTCGTAATGAGCCATGAAGCGTCGCATGATCTGGATAAACTTCACCAACTGCCCGCCCATACTCAAGCTCCTAAGGCTGAGTGTGGGAAAATAGTCGTTTTCGCTGTGGTTAAACAGAACGCTCAGCGGATTTATCCAGGTTTCCCGGATAACCAGTTTCTTGGCATGGTGATAATTCGCCATGATGAAATATGCGCCAAAGTTTACCTTCTCCGTTTCCGAGTAACGGATTCGTCCACCCAGGCTGTTGGTGATGATCAGGTAGTCTACATTTGCTTCGGCCAGCTTCAGGGCACATGACATCCCTGCGCTGCCTGCGCCAACCACGATCGCTTTTCTTTTTTCCATTTGAGGTCTCTCTTTCGAAGGATACAATCGCCACGGGAGCGAAATTGCATATTCGCCACATCCCTGCAGAACTATTTTCTATAACTTTTGGAAGGTTGGGCCATTTTTGTATTGGTATATTTATTATACCATTAATGGTTTACTTTTTAGACCTTTTGTGATACGATTCGGGTAAGTAACCTGAGAAGATTGGAGAACTATGGAATTCACATCCGTTCGAAACCCAAAGGCCCATACTGAAATCATCGAGCAAATCTGTGATGCGATCCTACGTGGTGAGCTACAAAAGGGGGATATGTTGCCCCCTGAAAGGGATATTGCGCTCCAAACTGGAATTTCCCGAACGGTTGTCCGTGAAGCGATTCGTACTTTGACCAAAGTTGGCATGGTCAAGACAACACAAGGTTGGTCTGGCGGTACTCAACTGATTAATATTGCAATTTTAAATTTACTGGGAGATCAGTTTGGGGATGAACCTCAGGCTCTTGAGGAATTCTATGAAGTTCGCAATTTGATAGAAATCGCAGCAGCCCAACTCACCGCGCAAAGAGCCACCCAGGATCTGATCGAAGAACTGGAGGGAACTGTTCGGGAAATGGAAACCCTTTTAAGGGAGAATCCCCATGATTATGAAAACCATTTCATTATCGATGCGCATTTCCACCGGTTAGTGGTCAAAGGTTCGGGCAACTCTCTCTTGTTCGATCTGTATATCCCTATCCTGCGTAAACTCTGGATGGTGAAGGACTTAATTGACATAGAACAGTTTCATTCATTCGACCTGCCCAGTATGAAACAGTTCGTCCAAGCCGTAAAAAACCGGGACTCGCAAGCTGCTTGTGATGCCATTAATGCCCATGTTCAGCCATTGCTTGAAATAATGATAAAAGTACATGAAAAGAAAACGGAATTCTGAAATTCGTTATTTGTAAACCTTTCAAACATTGTTTCTAAAAATTCAAGTACCGCGAGGTGAATCCCATGAAACATCAAAAGCTTGTAGTATTCCTGATGGTTGTTTTTATGCTTGCACTTTCTGCCTGTGGCGGGGGCAAGTTAGAATCGCCCACAGAGACGCCTGGAGGGAAAATCACTGTCACAGAGCCGCCTGCAACTGAAAACCCGGCTACGGCAACACCCGCCGCGGAAAAGCCTGCTGCGAAGCGAGAGTGCCTGGAACCCGACACCCCCCTCCTCATGCCCACCGGTGAATTTTGTGTTGCAGGGGCTGACTATCATTTGACGGACACTTCCAGATTTGAGACTTTCACGCCCACACAAGGGGACAAGCGCGAAGTTTTTGTCCGTGTTTTTGTACCGTCGGATAGCACCTTGAATGGCAAACCGATGCCGTACATCTCTGAAATGTACGCGAAACTAAACCCCGAAATAGACAAAGTTGATTTTAGCGCTGTCACGGTCACCACGCATACCGCGCAAGACATAAAAGTGCTGGTCAGCAAAGAAATATTTCCTGTCGTCATATTTTCTCCGGGGTTTGGCGTTCTTCCTGACCTATACACTACTTTCTTGGAAGAGTTAGCAAGCCATGGCTATATCGTTCTGGCGGTTGCCCACCCATTTTATAACGGTACTTTACCTCTCGATTCCGGGGTTACAGCCGAGCCTGAAGGCAGCATCCGGACGGCTACAGCTGCTTCTACCGATATCCAGCGCGAAGATGTTGATTTTGTTGTCTCATATTTTGAATCCTTGCCAGCCGATGCCCCCTGGGCAGCAGCGGCTGACTGGAGCCGGTTTGTGGTTTTTGGACATTCGCAAGGTGCCAGTGTGGCTTTCGAGATGGCGCATGATAATAGCCGGGTGGTTGGAATAGTGCCTTTGGATGGTGATCCGTGGGGTGATGCAGGCGCCAAAGGAATTTCAGCGCCTTTTACCTTGATGCAAATGGAGGGTAATTTCGACGACAGCACAACAGGCCCAATCTGTACGGGACAAGACGATCCCACCGATCCATGGTATTCGAGTTTGGGATTCGATTCTTGCAACTACTTTCGGGAAGTGCTGAAGCACGCCGCAAAAGATTCCTATCTGGCACGTTTCCCCGGCACGGATCACATGACCTTTTCTGATGTGTATTTGTTACGCGACAGGACTGAATCCGCAGTTGCTTCAATCGAAGCGATCCGGGCATTGCTTCTTGACGCCGTTGATCTCTACATGGGCAAGACCGACAATGCTTATTTCGAGGCGTTTCGGAAAGCATATCCTGACGTTGATATGCGACCGGCGGGAACAGCAACCGGATGGCCGGTTACTGCATCCCCAGATGTTGACACAAGCAAAATGATCCTGATTCCCGCGGGCGATTTCCAGATGGGGTGCGACCCGGTCAGCAATGATGGCGATTCGTGCAGTAAGAATGCACTTCTGCACACTGTTTACCTGGATGCCTACAAGATTGATAAATACGAAGTGACGATTGCTCAATACGTACAGTGTGTAGCCGCGGGTGGTTGCACTCCTCCCTTTGGAAATCATTCTGCCACACGCGACTCATACTACGATAACCCGACCTATGCCAATTATCCCGTGGTTTATGTAAATTGGGATCAGGCGAATGCATACTGCACATGGGCGGGAAAGCGTTTGCCAACCGAGGCTGAGTGGGAAAAAGCTGCGCGCGGCAGCGCCGACACTCGCGCATACCCGTGGGGCAACACCCCACCGACGTGTATGCTGGCTAACCTAAACGGCTGCGTTGGAGACACCAGCCAGGTGGGCAGTTATCCTGCGGGCGCCAGCCCCTATGGCGTTATGGACATGGCCGGGAATGTCCAGGAGTGGGTGAGTGACTGGTATTTAGACCTCTTCTACATTACATCGCCCGCGAGTAACCCGACCGGACCGGATACGGGCTTCATGCGGTCATTGCGCGGGGGGAGTTGGAACGACTTCGCCAACCGCATCCGTGTCGCATTCCGTGGAGCTGATTATGACCCGACCAACCCATACTTCAGTTTTGGCTTTCGGTGTGCTGCCAAGCCATAACCGTCCTAGATAATTTTCTGGAGCACCCCATGTTCATCCTAAGAAGGTTGGCTCTCAGTATTTTCGTTATCTTCGGCGTGCTTTTGATCACGTTTGTGATCACGCGAGTGGTTCCTTCAGACCCAACCGCAAAGTGGGTGGGTCCCAAAGCAACTACGGAACAACGGGAGGCGGCACGCAAGGAACTGGGACTTGACCAGCCAATACCCGTCCAGTTTGTCCGTTACTTGAATGGGGTGCTCCATGGTGATTTGGGAGTTTCGTTATACACCCGCGTACCGATATCGCAGGAATTGAAGACTCTCTTACCGGCTACGATTGAACTGGTTATCTTGTCCTCTGTATTTGCCTTTTTGATCGGGCTGCCGCTTGGGGTTTTATCGGCAGCAGAAAAAGATAAAGCTTTGGATCACGTATCCCGCTTCTTCTCTGTGGGAACGGTATCCATCCCATCTTTTGCAGTTGCCCTCTTTCTGCAATTGGTGTTCTATCGTTGGCTGGGTATTTTACCCATTGGCGGACGTTTGAGCAGGGAACTACAACTCTTTGGAGAAATTCCCAAGATCACAGATCTTTTACTGATTGACACCTTGCTGACGGGCAATTTCTCCATCTTTAAAGATGCAGTCATTCACCTCATCATGCCGGTTATCGCTTTGGCGGCTGGCAATATTGGGTTTACTGCCAGGCTGACGCGGTCAGCCATGCTGGAAATCCTGAGTGAAGACTTTATCAAAGCAGCGAAATCCTATGGTCTTGGCCAGCGCATTGTGCTGTGGTCTTATGCCCTCAAGAATTCCCTTGGCCCAACCGCAACAGTCATGACTATGATGGTTGGGTATTCACTGACCAATACCTTCCTGGTCGAAACCATCTTTAGTTGGCCGGGGATCGGCAACTATGTAGCCATCTCGATCATAACCCTAAATTATCCAGCCATCCTGGGTGTTACGGTTGTCTCGGCTGTGGCATTCGTGTCTTTGAATTTGCTGGCCGATATGATTATTTTGCTGGATCCCAGGGCTAGAAAGTAGGGGATGACTGCAATGAACCATAGCCATTTATTGAAATCCCTTTTTGCCAGAATCCGCGAAGCCCGCTTGACCCTGTTCCTGCTGACTCGAAACAGATTGACCCTGGCTGCGGTGATTTTTGCCTTGATTTTGGTGCTGGTCGCCTTGTTGGCGCCGTATATCGCGCCTCATCCCAATCATTTCTACGGGGTTGACTCCCTGGAAGATTCTCTTCAGCCTCCTTCCTCCAGGTACATTTTTGGGACAGATGAACAAGGCCGGGATATCTTCAGCCGGATACTGTACGGTACGCGACTCTCGCTGGTCACCGCGATACTTTCCATTGGACTGGCGTTATTGATCGGCGTCCCTTTGGGGGCGATTGCCGGGTATTCCAACCGTTTGATCGACGAGATCATCATGCGTATCACAGACATCTTCTGTGGTTTCCCGGCGCTTTTGTTAGCGATCACAGTAGCGGCTTTCCTTGGCCCCAGCCTCCCGAATGCCATGCTGGCGATTGGTATATCCTGGTGGCCCCTGTACACCCGTCTCATCTACGGACAGGTGATCTCCCTGCGTGAACGGCAGTTTGTGAGGGCAGCCAAGGTGATTGGCACACATCCTCTAAAAATTATTTTCGGGCACATTTTGCCCAACTGTATTGCGCCGCTGATTGTGCAAGCCTCGCTGGATATGGGGAGTGTGATCCTGGTTGTCTCAGCCCTTAGTTTCCTGGGCTTGGGCGCCCAACCACCCACACCCGACTGGGGTTTGATGATCAGTACCAGCCGCAATTACTTTCTTGAATCCTGGTGGTACAGTGTATTTCCAGGTCTGGCTATTTTTGTCACCGTATTAACTTTCAACTTGTTGGGTGATGGGTTCAGGGAAGTGCTCGATCCCAAAACAAGGAATCGCTGAGGCAAACCATGGGATCTTTCTTAGGCATTAGAAACCTGAAGGTCAGTTTCAAGACTTTCGAAGGAACGAAAAATGTCATCGACCTGGAAGCATTATCGATTCAAAAAGGGGAAACGTTTGGGCTGGTAGGCGAAAGTGGGGCAGGCAAAAGTGTATTGGCATATTCGATATTGAAGTTGCTTTCCTCTCCGCCAGCGATTATTTCTGGAGATGCGGTGGAACTGGATGGAGACAACCTGCTTGCGAAAAACGAAAGAGATATGATGAACATAAGGGGGCGCAAGGTCTCCATGATTTTCCAGGACCCAATGTCGTCGTTGAATCCGGTCTTTACAATTGGGGACCAACTGAGCAATGTTCTACGCAAAAATCGTCGCCTTTCGGGAAAAGCGCTAAAACAGGAAGTGGAAGCGATGCTGAAACTGGTGCAATTGCCGGACCCGGTTCAAAGCGCCAGGAAATATCCGCATGAATTAAGTGGCGGTCAGCGGCAACGCGTCATTATCGCTTTGGCATTATCCTGTGACCCGCAATTTCTGATTGCAGACGAACCAACCCGCAATCTGGATGTGACTATTCAGGCGCAAATATTAAAGTTGATCGTGGAATTGCAGCGAAAGATGAACGTCACCATCTTATACATTGCCAACAATCCGGAGCTTGTTTCCAGTATTTGCGACAAAATGGGGGTTCTCCACCGTGGACGCCTGATCGAAGTGGGAAGTGTGAAGAGTGTAATGAGCAATCCTTTACATCCTTATACGTCCATCTTGCTGCATACAGATTCCAAGGAAACGGATGGCACAGCCAGGGAAGCACCGGGAGAAGTTTCGATGGAGGATTGGAGCCAGTTAACTGGTTGTCGCTTTGTCAACCAATGCCGGTGCATCGTGGAAGATTGCAAGATGGGCATACCGACTTTGAAACAGGTGGCAGACGATCATTATGTGGCTTGCCACTACGTTACGGGGAGGGTTGGATAATGGAACCATTGCTGCGTTTGGTGGAACTAAAGAAATACTTCCCTGTGAAGAATGGCATGCGGGTCTCTGCCTGGGTCAAGGCGGTGGACGGAGTGTCGTTGAGCATCGGTCAAAAAGTGACTCTGGGTGTGGTGGGCGAGTCGGGATGCGGAAAGACCACCCTGGCGAATTTAATTGTCGGGCTAGAACAACCCACTGCCGGGCAGGTTTATTTCGAAGGGCTGGACATGCAAAAACTTAATCCGGTTGAGTTGAAGAAGGTTCGCAGCAACATCCAGATCGTCTTCCAGGATCCATTTTGGTCGCTAAATCCTCGATGGCTGGTGAGGGATGTGGTGGGAGAGCCTTTGAAAGTCCACCTGCGTTTAAAACAGGGGGAATATGTTGAGCGGGTGGAACAACTGTTGGGAACCGTTGGTTTGCCCAAAGATGCGGCGTATAAATACCCCCATGAGTTCAGCGGAGGGCAAAAACAGCGTATCGCCATCGCGCGAGCGCTGGCTTCAAAGCCAAAGTTCATTCTCCTGGACGAACCTGTCTCGGCGATTGATATTGTCTCGCAAGTGCAGATTCTAGACATGCTGCAAGGTTTAAAGGATGAGATGGAGCTAAGTTACATTTTGATATCGCATGACCTGGAGGTTGTAAATTCCCTGTCCGATTTCATTGTGGTGATGTACCTGGGCAAGGTGGTGGAATATGGGTCAGCCGCAGCAGTTTTTGGAACCCCTGCGCACCCTTACACCCAGGCGCTTCTGGATTCCATTCCAAAGCAGGAGGCAGGAGGGATTGATGCAGTGAAGACTCTGGAGGGAGAGGTACCAAGCGCCATAAATCCGCCTGGCGGGTGTCGTTTTCATACACGCTGCAAATACGCAATGGGAAAATGTGAGACCGAAGAGCCAACCATCTTCAAACTTGACAACCAGCATGAAGCCTGGTGTTGGTTACTGGAAAGCGGGCATTGATAAAACCGCATGGGAATTGGATGTTTGTAGTACAAGAATTGTCGTGAGCGGAAAAAGAGTTTCGAGCCAATTTGGCAAAGGAGGCAGACCAGGACAAAATAAAACCATGAAACGAAAATAATGATCAAGAATAAAACATTCGATGAGAAACGGAGGAAGAAATGAACATTATATCCAACAGGAAGAAACTCACGTTATTCTTTCTTGCGCTGTGTCTGGTATGGACGACCGCATCTTGCCAGCCTGCTGCACCTGGCAAAGAGCAACAAGCAACACCCAAGGTTGCCACCTATTTATATTACGAAGATCCCGTCACTACCTGGGAACCTTCAGCCGCGTCGGGCCCTGCGGCAGGCGTTTTGAATAATGTCTACGATACTTTGCTTCGGTATGATGGCATAAAGAACGAGATCATTCCACGGTTGGCAACCTCCTACACCAAGAGTGAGGACGGATTGATCTGGACCTTTAAAATTCGCGAAGGCGTTAAGTTTCATGATGGCACCGAGGTGGATGGTGAGGCAGTTCGGTTCTCTATCCAGCGCTTTATTGACAAAGGCACAGGCGGCGGGTATATGTGGATGCCGGTTACAAAAATCACCGTGCCGGATAAATATACCGTCGTTTTCGAGCTGTCCTATCCTGCTCCGCTCGACTTAATAGCCGCAGCACCCTATGCCAACTTCATTATGTCGCCAACGGCATTGAAGGCGCACCCGGATGATTGGCTTGCCCAGGGAAATGAAGCCGGGAGCGGACCTTATATGCTTAAAAAATGGACGATGGGCGAGTCGGTCGTTCTTGAGAAATTCCCCGACTATTGGGAGGGGTGGGATGGGGAACATTTCGACATCATAGATTACCGCATGGTTTCCGAATCAGCTACAAGGAGGCAATTGATTGAAAAGGGAGAAGGTGATATCACCGTTAAACTTCCCCCCGAGGACCTGGATGCACTCAAGAACAATCCGAAGGTTCAAATAGTCATATCGCCAACGTATGCCGTGTGGGCGTTAGCGATGAATACCCGAAAGGCACCACTCGATAACAAACTTGTGCGGCAGGCTCTCTCTTACGCCTTCCCCTATGATGAAGTCGTTAAATACGCCTTTTCAGAGTATGCGACTCAGTCCAGAGGCCTCCTGGCGGCTACTTTATGGGGTCATGGGAAAGATTTATTCCAATATTCCTATGACTTGAAGAAAGCCAGAGAACTGCTGACCGAAGCTGGTTATCCTGATGGCGGATTCGAGCTCAACCTGAATTACCTGACTGGCGACGAGGCTGAAAAGCGCATGTGTGAACTTTATAAAGCCGAATTAGCCAAACTTAACATCGAGCTGAATATTCGGGCAACCCCCTGGGACAATATGTGGGAACAGGCAAAATCCGCCACGGTAGAGGAGCGGCAGGATATATTCGTTGGTGAAGCTTTCCCGGATTATGCAGACCCATACTCCTTGCTTTATATTGGATACCGAACTGAAGAACAGGTTTACTTGAATCTGTCCTACTACTCAAACCAAAAATTTGATGAATTGATCGATACGGCTGCTACCACCAGCGCAACCGACAGGATGGCAGCTGCTGGAATGTACGTTGAAGCGCAAAAATTGGCGATCGAGGATGCGCCTTCGATATTTGCCGTTGATATCCCTATGCCTTTTGTGATGAGTTCAACCTTTAAGGGATTTAAATCGAATCCTTCTTATTACATGGCGATTTTCTTCTACGATACCTACCCCGGTCAATAACCGCCCCATAATCAAGCTTGAGGGAGCGGGCTTTTCAGCTCGCTCCCTCAGAAAGCCCGACCAGGAATGACTTCACTATCGTATGCAGAAGCCAATCTGACCCATTTCATACAAAAGATCACCTGGGATGATTTGCCGCCAGAAGTGCAGGAACGCGCCCGCGTCTGTATGATGGACAATCTCGGCTCAGCGCTGGCAGGCGTTCAAGCCAGAGCCTCGCGTATCGCCGCCGAAACCGCCCAGGCTCTTTTCCCGGGTGATCAATCCACGCTGATCTACTCTGGGCGCAAGGTTTCTGCTTTGGGCGCCGCTTTTGCGAATGGGGTTGCCGCAAACGCGGTTGATATTGACGATTCAGGGATGTACACCTGGGGTCACCCGGGCGCTCAAGTTCTGGCTGCGGCGTTGGCGCTATGCGAATCGAGGAATACCAGCGGCGCTGAAATGATGGCAGCCAGTGTGGTCGGCTACGAGGTCATGTTTCGCGCCGCGCGCTTCTGGTATGACAGCAACTCATTTATGAGATGCTGCGGTTCATGGGGCTCGACCGGCTGCGCTGCCCTGGCAGCCCACGTCATGAAATTGCCGCCCGAACAAATAATGAACGCCTTGGGCATCGCCGAATTTGATTCCCCCTACTTGCCGTTGATGAAATCTGTGGATGAACCCACAATGGTCAAACATGGCATTGGATTGGGCGCGTTGACAGGACTCATGTCTGCTGATCTGGCTTCGCGGGGCTTTACCGGGACGTCCAGCCTGTTCAGCGAGGAGCGGTACAACTCCTGGGTTGGCGATATCGGCGAAAATTTCATCCTCCCGCGCGGCATCGCTTGGAAGGATTTCGCCTGCTGCGCCTGGTCACACCCTGCTCTCCTGGCAATCCAGCGCCTTTTAGCGGAGAAGAAATATGTCGAGCAGGAGGTTTCGAAAATCATTGTAGAAGTTTATGAGGCTGCTTTACATCTTGGCACCCGGCTGCCCGAAACGACTGAGCAGGCACAGTTCAACCTGGCCTGGCCGATCGCGGCATTGATCGTGGATGGCGAAGTGGGACCCAAACAGGTGCTTGAGCCGCGCCTGTCTGATGAACGAATGAGAGCCATTGCTGCGAAAGTCGAGTTGGTAGTATCTGACGAGCTAACTCGCCTGTATCAACTTTGCGAAGTCGGAGATCCCGAAGGCAGGGATGCCGCGCGGGTGACAATCGAGCTAATGAATGGGCAAAAGATAGAATCGGGGTTAGCGCATATCCCAATTTATGCAGAACAAGCCTGGGATCGGGATCGGGTGGAAAGAAAGTTCCGCTGGTTGCTCGAAGATTCTTTCCATGAGTCAGCTATAAACCAGCTTGTTGAGATAATTTGGAATTTCGACAAACTTAGAGACGTGAGCAAACTAACCAGTTTAATCTCAGCTCTCTTGTTTTAAGCAGAGTTGGGTGCGAATCGCTCAATTGGAGAGATGGAAATGAAAGTACTATTCATTGGAAACAGCCATACCTTCTGTAATGGGCTACCGTTCCAGGTCCGTGAATTACTTCGTCAGACCAGGCCCGATTCTGAAACTGTCATGTGTGCAACAGGAGGCATGACGCTTGGCTGGCATTCCCAACAACCTGAAACACAAATGGCAATTCAATTTTACGAGTGGGACTATATCGTACTTCAAGAAAAGACACATCCATTCGATGGGTATGATGTCTTGCTGAACGACTGCATGTCTTTACTACCCTACCTTCAAAAAACAGGGGCCCAAATCCTGTTATACATGACGTGGGCCGAAAAGAGATTTCCTGCAAATCAAGCCATCCTTGATAAAGCCTTCACTGCGGTGGCTAAAGAGCTACGGGCAACACTTGTTCCTGTGTCGAAGGCTTGGCAGCAACTTCTTCGATCGGCACCTGAGATTGAGCTGTATGACATGGATGGCGAACACGCCAACCCCACAGGTAGTTACCTTGCAGCTTGCGTTTTCTATTCCATCCTTGAAAAACATTCTCCGGTTGGCCTGCCCCACAAAATTTGTGTGAATGGCGATGAGTTGGTCAACATTTCTCAAAGCGATGCTGAGAAAATCCAACAGGCAGCCTGGGCGGCTTCGCAAGATAGCGCAGCCTGACACCGGTGCAGCGGACCAGGCTGCCGCCCCAGCGCCAAGCCAACTCGTTATCTTTCCCAATGAAACATATCGCCAGGTAAGGAATGTAAATGTCGGCAATCAATATCAACACAAGTGAATTCAATTCGGTGCAATTCGAGCGCATGTCCACTGCCCAATGCAAGAAAATCCACTGGGCCAGCCTGGAAATGTTGGAGCGTTACGGGGTGAAACTGCACGATCAGCAAGCCATCGATCTGCTCAAGAAAGGCGGGGCGGATGTGGACGGGAACCTGGTCTATGTGCCCTCTGGCATGGTGGAAAAGGCCTTCGCCTCCGTCCCCAAGCGGGTGGTACTGTACAACCGACATGGCGAACCGGTCATGCCGCTGGAAGGGCGGCGCTCGTTCTACGGCCCCGGCTCTGATACGCTCAACATCATTGACCATCGCACGGGTGAACGTCGCAAACCGGTGCTG
>Ga0172370_10000212_pt1 | contig 86024 bp, 79 predicted proteins | sample LakKiv5m_FD_114538 | JGI IMG/M metagenome (GOLD analysis project Ga0172370, IMG submission 114538) | Freshwater microbial communities from Kabuno Bay, South-Kivu, Congo - kab_022012_11.5m | ecosystem: Environmental > Aquatic > Freshwater > Lake | place: Democratic Republic of the Congo... | reverse complement strand
GTTCTCGTCAAACTCACGGGATGCGGAACGCATCATATTTTCTGCAACGGTCTGCAGCATCGTCTGCATCTGAACAATTGGTTTTGGTGATTCAAATTCTATTGCCATGTCCGTCTCCTTTACACAATTGCCAAACCAAGCAGCATCGCAAACCCGCGTCCATTGCGCATGAACATTTCAACGGGATGTTCGCGGATATAACCATGCCCGCCAAGGATCTGCACGCCGCGGTCTGTAACCATCATTGCCATGTCCGCCGCGCCCGTGAAAGCGAGATAGGCATCGGTGATCGCGTCGTCTTTATTATTATCCAGCTTCCAGGCAGCTTCCCAGGTTAGCAAACGCATGGCTTCGATTTCTGTGATCATCTCTGCCAGCATAAAAGCGATGGCCTGTTTCTGCGCGATCTTCATACCAAAGGCTTCGCGTTCCTTTGCATATTCCTTTGCATATTCGAAGGAAGCCTTCGCAACGCCAATCGCGGCGGAGGCGGAGGCAATTCTCATCGAAGCAAGCACCAACCCAAGGTCATGTCCGGAAGCGCCGCCCAGCCTATTCGCGACAGGTATTTTTACGTCATTCAGTTTGACCCGATACATGGGCAGGGCGTTCAACCCCATCAATTTTTCGCGTTCATCTGAAATGGATAATCCCAGCGCGTTTTTAGGAACGATGAAGCCTTGTGTCGTGCCATCGAGATTCGCGTACACAATCATCGCCTGCGCGTCTTTCGCAAACGGGACAAATGCCTTCTCGCCATTCAATCTATATTCACCGCCATCAAGTTCTGCGGTGGTCTTGAGCGCATTGGGGTCAAAATCAAAATTGAATTCGATCAACGCGGCGGTGTACGGATTCCAGTCTCCCTCGACAACTTTGGGAAGATACTCCTGCTGTTGCTCTTCATTGCCTGCCAGCAGGATCGGCGTGGCAAAAAGGGATGGAGTCATAACAGCCAGCGCGCCGGCGAGATCGCCAAAGGACATCTCCTCAACTGCCAATGCGCCCGTGACTGCGGAACGTTCACCGAAGCCTCCGTACGATTCGGGAATGGATGCTTGAAGCAAACCAAGCTCCCAGCCCTTGCTGACAAGTTTCTTTGGCAGTTCGCGACTCTCTTCGGCGTCATGTGCCGCAGGGCGCAGATCGTTCTCGGCATACTTGCCCACCGCATCGATCAGCATCTGTTGCTCTTCATTGGGTTCAAATGAATACATTTGCCTTTTCTCCTTTCAAATTCCGGCATCCGACCGCGATGTATCGGATGTGCGGGAGCAATCTCCCGCATTCCAAATTACTTCAACAATCCATGAAACAATAAATCCGCATACCCGTCTGCGATCTGCTCAATGGATTTTGAGCCTTCGGGGCGATACCAGGTGAGAGTCCAATTCATCACGCCCATCAACGCGCGGACAGCCATTTCCACGTCCGCACATTCAAATATTTTCGAGCGCACGCCTTCATTAATCACATCCCGCCAGAGCGCCTCAAATTTATCTCGTTGAGGGACATGGCGGGCATGTGATTTTTTATCGAGTGAACGATGTTCGAATAATAATACGGCAGAGAGGTCGCTATTATCTGCCAGCGCAGATAAGTAAGCGTGGATCATTTGCCTGAGTTTTTGGTCAACGGGGATGGACTGGCGGGCGATGCCTGCAATATGGTCGGTGAGCATGCCGAGGGCGCGGTCGAGAAGCGCAAGCAAAATCTCCTGCTTGGACGAGACGTGGTGATACAAACTCGCCTTCTGCAAATTGACAACGCCTGCAATGTCAGACATGGATGCGCCGTGAAATCCCTTTTGTCGAAATACCTGTGCGGCGGCATCAAGAATATCTTCCCTGTTCATTGCACTCCTCCCTACCGAACGGTAGGTAGGAGTAGTTTACTACTGCCTGATACGGGAGTCAAGTCCTGCTCCAATCGCATTGCAGACGGGTAATTGCGGGCGCCGTTCATTAAAGCGATAAAAGAAAAATTGAATGAAATTGGACAACATCTCACGGCCATTTCACAAAAATGAAGGGTATTTCAGTCCCCTGAAATAAAACTGCCTGGGATAAAGTTGTTTTTGGAATTAAAAATGCTATAATATAAATATGGAAACCCCGCCACTTACTTCACAGCAACCACAACCCGCCTCTCTGCCTCCTCCTAAAGAATTAGCTGCCGCGCGGGAAGCGGAACGCAAGCAAAAGATCGTGATTGCAAGTGTGATTGCGATCGTAATCCTTGTGCTTGCATTGCTTGGTGCGGCGATCTATTTCCTGATGCAGCCGGCTGCGCCCACAGATAAAATTCGCGATGTGTTTATCATCGTAGTTGCACTTGAATCGCTGGTCATCGGAATTGCGCTGATCGTATTGATCATACAGCTCGCCAGCCTCATCAACCTGCTCCAAAATGAAGTGCGCCCCATCCTGCATGCCACCAGTGAAACCGTTAACACCTTGCGCGGCACAGCCGAATTCCTGGGCGAGAACGTTGTGGAACCGGTCATAAAGCTTAATGGTTACCTGGCCGGCCTAAAGCGTATGTTAGAATTACTCAGAGTCAAGCCCAAGTAAATGTAAAGCCTTAAAGAATTAGAAAATCTTTCGGGTATCCGTCAATAAATTAATAATCAAAGGAGAAATACCATGTCTGACCGTGATGAATTTGGAGCCTTTCTTGTAGGATTTGTCGTCGGCGGCCTTACCGGCGCCGTAGTAGCCCTGCTCTTCGCACCCCAATCCGGTGAAGAAACCCGCGCACTGATCAAGGATAAATCAATCGAACTGCGGGACCAGGCTTCACACTCAGCTGAAGAATTACTCGCCCGCGCGGAAACTGCCACATCCGAAGCCCGCACACGCGCTGAGGAACTCACCAAGGAAGCCCGCACACGCGCCGAAGATCTCGCCAAAGAGGTTCGCACACGCGGCAAAAGTGCAATTGAAGCAGTACGCAAGCCCAGGAAAGACAGCGGCGAAGCCACTCCCTCCTAATTGCAGGGGAATACAGCAAGGGTTTGACGAATAAGTCAAACCCTTGTTTTATTTATGACATATATTCAGCGCTCCATGCGCTTTTTCTTCCGCCTGCTCTATCACCCATTTGCATTCGCCTACGATCTCGTCGCCGCCACCGTTTCATTTGGCAAATGGAATGACTGGGTCCTTGGCGTCATCCCCTTCATCTCAGGGACTCGCATCCTCGAACTGGGACACGGTCCCGGTCATTTGCAGCGCTTCTTACTTGACCGGGGCCTTTTCCCTGTTGCGATAGACGAATCGCCGCAGATGGGCAGACTGGCCAAACGCCGCAGCGGTACTTCCCATAAACTCTCACGCGCACTGGCACTACAGCTGCCTTTCGCAGAAAAATCATTTGATACCATTGTTGCCACCTTTCCAACAGACTACATCTTCAACGCACAGACACTGTCCGAGGTGAAGAGATGCCTTTCGAATGGAGGCAGGCTCATCGTCCTGCCTGTGGCGTATCCAAAGAATTCACTGCTCAAATGGCTGTACAAAATCACAGGCGAGAGTCCATCCAGTTTGACTGATTCGGTCAAATCTAAAATCAAACGCCCGTTCAGCGACGCTGAATTCATAACAGCAATTGAAACAGTTGAAGTAAAATCAAGTATATTATTGATCGTCATTGCAAGCTCATCCCCGAAAGGGAAGAATGAATAAAAGGAAATCCAAATGTTAAAAAAATTACGCGAACCCGTGAACAGCCTCACTCACTGGGCTGGCGCGATCCTGGCGCTGGCCGGGCTGATCGCATTGCTCATCGTTGGCTGGGGCACGCCCGCCAAGGTCATCTCACTGGTCATTTATGGCGCGAGCCTGATCCTGTTATTTTCAGCCAGCGCCACGTATCACATGGTGCGTGTGAAGGATAAGGTTCTTGAAATCTTCCGCAAAATTGACCATGCTGCAATCTATCTTTTGATTGCCGGGACCTATACCCCATTCTGCATCAACGCCTTCACTGGGTTTTGGAAATGGGGCATGTTGAGCATCATCTGGTCCATGGCAGTGATCGGGATCGTATTAAAGCTTTTCTTTATCCGCGCGCCACGCTGGCTCAACGCGGGCATTTACGTCGCCATGGGCTGGATCAGTGTCATAGCAGGCGGGCAAATGCTTGCAGCCCTGCCCACCTGGGTATTTGTCTGGCTGATCATCGGCGGAGTGGTTTACACTTTAGGGGCGGTGGTGTATGCCACAAAAATATTCAACTTTGTGCCGGGCGTTTTCGGCTTCCATGAAATCTGGCATATCTTCGTTTTAGTTGCCGCCGCCGCGCATTTTGTTGCCGTTATGGGCCTGGCACTATAAAAAGATACGCGCCTGTTTGAATTTCCCAATCACTTTCATCGGTAGTTTTACCAAAATGATAAACCAAAACAAACGCAAACTGTCGGGGGGCTTCCTCCTTCTTGGAATGGCCTTCCTGGCGATCGGGATTGCCTCAGACAACACTGCCTTTACCTGGGCGGCAATCGCTTTGGTACTCATTTCCCTTATCCTTGGCGGACGCTGGCTGCGACCGAGAAGGAAGTAAATGTATTTTAACAACCCGTTTATCAACCAGCCGTAAATAACTTTAAATAAAAAGAAGGACGCAAACCCATGCGTCCTTCTTTTTATTTAACTTTCAGCTCTCAATTTGTGCCTGAGAAATGCGGCCCGGAACATTCTGTCAAAGAAGCCTTTATATCCTTCCTTGTCATACAGGATCATATAATCTGCAGGACCGTATTCTTCGGGCCTGAACATGATGCCGCCATTCGGATTGATCTCAAGTATATATAAATCGCCTTTTTCATTCATGCGGATATCGCAGCGCCCATATCCTGAAACGCCCATGGCGAGATACATTCTTTTGGCAAGATCATGCAAACGCCCAACAAGCTGCGGGTCTGTGACCTGTTTAAAATCAAAGGGCACATCGTAATTCCATTTGACATCCACATGCCAGAATTCCTCATTGGGAGGGAAAACCAGTTCAGCGGGCGGATATGCAATCGGCCTGCTCAAATCGTCGGGGTTATCAACCACCAGGACGTTATATTCCTTGCCGACGATAAATTCTTCCATGCGCGCCGCACCATATTCGGCGCAGATTCGCTTTACCTGCTCAAGCACCTGCTCAAGCGTGTCTGCGCGGGAGTCTTTCGTCATGCCGGTGCTCCCATAACTTTTCGGGTGTTTCACCATAATGGGATAGTGTAAAGTAGCCACCAGTTTTTCCGCTTCTGCCGCGTTCCTTACCTGATAGCCTTTTGCAAAGCTTATGCCATTTGCATCGGCCACGGCCTGCATCTCTTCACGGGTGGGGTCAAAACAATTAGAGTCTGCGCCTGTAAACGGGAGCCTCAATTCCTCCAGCGCTTGCACCACATCCGTGGCGTGGTATCCCCAGTCCTCGTCCTCTTCATCTTCAAATTCATACCCTTCGCATAGATTCAAATACACGTCAAATTCATTTTTCTCCGCCAGCGAACGCAAAACATCCTTAACGGGCGCGGTCATGGTGACCATCTCCCAGTCATAACCTTGCATGAATGGAGAAGGATCAAAATCTTTAATCTCTTCATCTGAGAGAATACAAACACGCATAAAATCACCTCTTTGATTACGAGCATTATCATATAAAAGCAGTTTTCATACAATGCTTTTGAACATAAAAATAAAAAAGAGCAGTTCAGCGCTGCTCCATTTGATTAATTCGTCTCCGTCCCTTAGCAGATGCTTCCCGGATGTTCCGTATTTTAAGGGTAAAGCGACGTCAATTTATTTTACCCCTTGACAAGGCTTTTATCTGCGATAAAATAGAATTTAGGTATGGCTAAATTTTAGAAATACAGTTAGAGGAGTACGCATGAAATCCATATCCCGAAGAGATTTTCTTAAAGTAGGCGGACTGGCATTGTTTGGCACAGCAGGCGCGGTAGCCCTGAATCAAAAAGATGGTCATCAATCACATATCGTCCATGCCTCCCCACCCATACAACACGGCGACGGCATTTTGCCCGGAACTGTGGGCGAAGTGGACCACGAAGCAAACGGCTTCAACCCAACAGATATTTTGACCGACTTTGATTACGGTGAAGTATCCACCATGCCCGATGGCAGAACACAGCGCGAATACAAAATCATGGTGCTCAACAAGGATATTGAGATCGTGCCCGGCATCAAGTTTCCAGCGTGGACGTATAACGGGCGCATCCCCGGCCCAACCCTGCGCTGCACAGAGGGAGACCATATCCGCATTACATTTCAAAATGGAAGTGATCATCCACACACCATGCATTTTCACGGCTTCCACGCAGGCGCAATGGACGGTGTGCCTGGATCGGGTCCAGGCGGTAATGTCCTGCCCGGCGAATCCTTTACTTATGAGTTCGATGCGGAGCCGTTCGGGCTTCACCTTTATCACTGTCATGTCTTCCCGCTCGCGCGCCATATAGCGAAGGGACTTTACGGCGCATTCATCATTGACCCGAAAGAGGGCCGTCCTTCAGTTGATCATGAAATGGTGATGGTAATGAGCGGCTTCGATATTGATTTTGATGACGCAAATGATTTTTATGCGGTCAATGCAATCCCATTTCATTATCAGAATCATCCCATACAAATTAAAGTCGGCGAAACTGTCCGCGTTTATCTTGTGAACATTCTTGAGTTCGATTTTGTCAACTCTTTTCATTTGCATGCAATTTTTTTTCAATACTACCCCACTGGCACAAGCCTCACTCCAGCTGAATTCACAGACACCATTATTCAGGGGCAGGCCCAACGCGGCATTCTGGAATTCAGTTATAAATATCCCGGCATGTATATGTTCCACGCCCATGTCACCGAGTTTGCGGAACTCGGCTGGAATGGCATGATCGAAGTGACGGAATAATTACAGGTGCATCATGACTGAAAACTCGACAAATAAAACTCGCTTCACTTTCCAAAGCCTGGTCCTGCTTCTGATCCCGATCGTTCTCCTCGCTGGAGTGATCGCGCTCTTCCTCTCCACAGGTGGCGGACTCGGCCTCGAATCTGCCGCACCAGTTGAAGCCCTGGATGTGGAGCGTTATGTCCTCAAACAAGGCAGCATCGAACTCCACGTGCGAAACACGGGGCCGCAAGAGATCGCGATCGCGAATATCATCATCAACTCGGCAGTCATGCCATTTCACGTGGAGCCAAACGCCAATATTCAGCGGCTTGGGCGCGCTGTGATTCGCTTTGACTACCCGTGGTCATATGGCGAAGCGTACGCAATTACGATATTCACGGGCAACGCCGTCCCATTCAATGTTGAGATCCCAGTTGCGTTTGAAACCCCACAACCTTCGGGCAGTACATTTTGGGGTTTCACATTGATCGGTTTATATGTGGGCGTCATCCCCGTATTCCTGGGCATCTTCTGGTTCCCCGCCTTGCGTCAACTCGGACGGCGCACAATGACCTTCCTCATGGCGGTTACAGCAGGCTTGCTCGTATTTCTTGGCTTGGATACGCTTGCCGAAGCGCTTGAATTTGCGAGCAAAGTGCCTTCTGCATTTCAAGGCATCGGTTTAATTGGCATTGGCACAGTAGGGACATTTTTATTACTCGACGCCATCTCAAAGCGACAAACTGAAATCAAAGGCAACGAAACAGACCGCAGACTGGCCGTTGCGTTCATGATCGCAATTGGAATTGGATTTCACAATCTTGGCGAAGGGCTTGCCATCGGCGCGGCATACAGTGTCGGTGAAATTGCACTCGGCACATTCCTCGTGGTCGGCTTCATTATCCAAAACATCACCGAGGGACTTGGCATCATTGCGCCGGTCCTGCGCGACAGGCCAAGCATCGGCAGGCTCGCCATCATGGGTTTGATCGGCGGCGGCCCTGCGATCATTGGCGCTTGGATCGGCGGTTATACCCCCTCACCATTCCTGGCTGTGTTGTTCCTTGCCATCGGCGCAGGCGCGATCTTTGAAGTGATTTACGAAATTGCAAAACTCATTCAAAAAGATACCACACGCGAATCCATGCCAATGACTGTTTTTAGCGGAGTCCTTACTGGCATGTTGATGCTCTGGGTTACAGGACTTTTGATCAAATAGAAAAACGTAGCGCGACATAAATGTCGCGCTACTAAAGGAATAACATGTCAGAAATCATCACCCAATCCATTCAGGATTATCTCAAGCATATTTATGAACTTAACGAGCACGGAAGCAGCGCAAGCACGAACGACATTGCGACTCGTCTCAACATCGCGCCGGCCTCCGTCACAGGCATGCTGCAAAAGCTTGCCTGTGCCAAACCGCCCCTGGTGGTTTACAAAAAACATCAGGGCGTGACGCTCACAAAGAATGGGGCAAAAGCCGCGCTCGAAGTCATTCGGCACCATCGGCTGCTTGAAACTTTTCTTGTCAACACGCTCGGTTATTCCTGGGATGAAGTCCACTGCGAAGCGGACAAACTCGAGCACGTGATCTCGGAGGATTTCGAAGCACGCATGGCCAAAGCCCTGGGATATCCGACTCGCGACCCTCATGGGGAATTAATCCCAACAATAGACCTGACCATGCCCGCCGACGAGTCATGCCCGCTCGCTTCGCTGCGGATCGATGAAACCGCCACCGTCCGAAGAGTATCGGATGACGACCCGGCCTTGCTCCGCCACCTGCGTGAGATCGGCGTTGTGCCTGAAGTGAAAATAACAGTCAAAAATTATTCCGAGTTCGATGGCAACCTTACCATCAAGGTTGAAGGTCAGAGGCCAAATGTGGTTTTGGGAACAGCTATCACAACTCAAGTATTTGTAGATAAATTATTTAGAGGTAAACAATGAACGAAAATATTTTCCGCATCTTAGCTGCTCTCATCCTTTTCACAGGAATAGGCATCTCAGTCTACTTCCGCCGCAAGGCAGATAAAGACACGGGTGAAAAAATCCCCCGCAAAGTGGACGGCACTGTAATGATGACCGTCATCAAAATCGGCGGGCTAATTCTTTGGCTGAGTCCACTCGTGTATTTGATCAACCCAAACTGGATGAATTGGTCAAAGATCGGGCTTCCTGAATGGGCGCGCTGGCTGGGAGCAGGCATCGGAGTCCTTTGCGTGCTAGGAATTTACTGGCTGTTCAGCAGTATCGGCAGCGGCATCACCCCCACCAGCGCCACGCGCAAGGAACACAAACTTGTCACGAATGGAATCTATCGCTATATTCGGCATCCGCTTTACACAGTTGGCTCATCCTTGTTCATTTCGTTTGGAATGATGGCAGATAACTGGTTTATCGCCGCGCTGGGTGTGCTGGCATTCATTGGAATGGCGATCCGCACACCAAAGGAAGAAGCTAACCTAATCGAAAAATTTGGCGATGAATATCGCGAATATATGAAAAGCACAGGCCGATTCTTTCTCAAGTTAGGAAACAGATAAACATGAACACAACACTCTGGATCGTTGCAACGATCACATTGCTCGCAATAACCCTGCTCCCGCGCATTGGATTAATCGCGATCTACAAAACCTATCGTGCCGCACGGGAACGGGAGTTGGTGGAGGATGCGCTGAAACACCTGCTTGACCGCGAACAACATGGAAGACAGGCATCGCCTGACTCTCTGGCTGGCGCATTGAATTTACAACGCGGACGAGTCATCCATCTCATCGAAGATATGGAAACACAAGGCTTGCTTGAATCACGCGGCTCGGATGTGAATCTCACCACGCAAGGCGAACGCTGGGCGCTACACGTTGTCCGCGCGCATCGTTTGTGGGAGCGCTATCTCACCGATGAAGCGCGCATGCCTTTGAAAAAAATACATGGCGAATCCGAACGGCGTGAACACTCGCTTACTGAAACCCAGCTCAATGACCTGGATGCGGCGCTGGGTCACCCGACGCGTGATCCACACGGCGACCCCATTCCCTCCCGCGAGGGGACTCTGCGCAAGGCGGAGGGAGTGCCGCTTACGGCGTGGCAGGCTGAAGGGCCAGTGCGAATCGTTCACCTCGAGGATGAACCTGCGTTAGCCTTCGAGCAGATCCTGGCGGCAGGACTTCGCCTCGGACAAACCATCCGCATTTTGGATCGTAACCCGCAGCGCATCTTATTAACGGATGGCGAGACCGAATATCGGCTTGCGCCTGCGGTGGCCGCGAATGTGAGCGTGGCGGCGCTGCCAGAGAGTGAAGTTGCAATCGCGAATGCCATCCCGCTGGCTGAATTAACTTATGACCAGCAGGCTGAGATTGTGATCCTGGATGAAGCTGTGCAGGGGTTTACGCGCAGGCGATTTATGGATCTGGGGCTTACGCCCGGTACTTTAATTTTCCCAGAACTGCAAAACTTTTTTGGCGATCCACGAGCGTATCGCGTGCGTGGGACATTGATCGCGCTGCGAAAAGACCAGGCAGCGCAGATTTGGGTGAAGCCCGTTTAAGAGAGATGGAGAAATCATGACAAATACAAAAATCGTTCTACCGACAGAACATTGTGAGACCTGCCCTGCATTCACGCAATTGGAACAGATGGGAATCAAGGTAGGTGATTTTGATCGGGTGATCGCACTGGCTGGAAATCCCAATACGGGAAAATCCACCTTGTTCAACGCGCTAACAGGATTGAAGCAACACACCGGCAATTGGCCTGGCAAGACCGTCACCCGCGCGGAAGGCGGCTTTGAATTCAACAAGATGCGCTACAAGCTGGTCGATTTGCCTGGGACGTATTCATTGCTTTCGGCATCGCAGGACGAGGAAGTGGCGCGTGATTTTATTTTGTTCGGGCAACCGAGCTGCACCATTGTCGTGACAGATGCAACGGCATTGGAAAGGAATTTGAATCTTGTCATGCAGGTCATGGAAATCACCGAGCATGTTGTCGTGGCGATCAATTTAATGGACGAAGCCAAACGAAAGGGCATCGAAGTGGATGCGCGCTCATTGAGCCGTGATTTGGGCATTCCTGCCATTGCGATCACAGCGCGCGCAGGCGAAGGAGTCCATACTTTATTGGGTGCGGTCGCAGATGTGATCGAAGGGAAAATAGAAACCAAACCATTGCGTGTGGGCGGCACACCTGAATTCCAAAAAGCCGTGAATGAACTCGTGCCGATGATCGAGCAAATGGCGCCCGGCATTCCAAATGCAAGATGGCTTGCGATCCGTTTGCTGGACGGGGATGCGCGTGTGCAGAAGGCATTATCCACTGGCGAACTGGCTGACATCGTCTCGCGCCAACAACGGTTGGATGTGCAATTCAGCGGGAAGATGTCGGTCGAAGGTAGACAATAAGCCAGGCAATCAGGTCTAAGGAAGAAGGTAAATTTATGGAAGCGAATGAAATTTTAGCGAAAGCAGAATCATTGAGAAACGGCCTTTCCACGGGGTTTCGTGACGAGATCGTGAAATCACTTTACACGGAAGCTGAACATATCGCAAAACGCGCGGTAAAAACCACAACGGATAAAAGATATGACTTCGATCAAAAGATAGATCGACTGGTCACCTCTCCATACGCTGGCCTGCCGATTATGCTGCTCCTGCTTGGCATCGTCATCTGGCTGACAGTTTCAGGCGCGAATATCGCATCAAACTGGATCGCTGTCGTGTTATTTGGCATCGGCGATTATGGGCGCGCACTCTTCAATCAAATTGGCATGCCATGGTGGATCACGGGCTTCATCTGGGACGGCGTATATCTCGGCCTGGCGTGGGTCGTGAGCGTGATGCTGCCGCCAATGATGATCTTCTTCCCCGCCTTCACATTTTTGGAAGACCTCGGCTATCTACCTCGTGTGGCATTCAACCTGGACTGGATGTTCAAGAAGACCGGCGCACATGGAAAACAATCCCTGACCATGGCCATGGGATTCGGATGTAATGCGGCGGGCGTGATCGCGACTCGCGTGATCGACTCTCCGCGTGAACGCTTGATCGCCATCCTCACCAATAACTTTGTCCCATGCAACGGGCGCTTCCCGACTTTAATTATGCTTGCGACTGTTTTCGTGGCGGCCTCCTTCCCGCCAGCCTTGACTTCCTTCATCGCGGCTGGGACCGTTGTCGGCGTGGTGCTGATCGGCGTGGCATTCACCTTCCTCGCTTCGTGGATACTATCCAGGACGGTCTTAAAAGGCGAAGCGTCCGCATTCACTTTGGAACTGCCCCCCTACCGCAGACCCAATGTCAGCCGCATTTTATATACGTCCATTATTGACCGCACCATCTTTGTGCTGTGGCGCGCCATGCAGACTGCGGCTCCGGCAGGCGCGGTTATATGGATCCTGGCCAATATTCATACGGGCGATACAAATCTTGCCCGCGCAATTGCAGACTGGTTGAATCCCTTTGGATTATTACTCGGCCTGGATGGCGTGATCCTGCTGGCTTATATCATCGCCATCCCCGCCAATGAGATCGTCGTGCCGGCCATGATGATGGTGTACATGGGCGCAGGCATGATGGTCAATGGTCCATCATCGAACAATGCAATCTTTGATCTGCTTGTCAACGGCAACGGCTGGACCATGCTGACGGCGGTCAACTTGATGCTGTTCGCGTTGCTGCATAATCCATGCGCAACCACCATCATGACGATCTACAAGGAAACCAAATCGGTGAAGTGGGCGACGTTGAGTGTCGTAATGACTTTGGGTACGGCATTTTTAGTAACATTTTTAACAGCAAGCATAGCAAGGTTGTTAGGCTGGGTGTAGTCTTTTTGCCACAGAGTACACAGAGAGGAAAAGAGTTAAGAGCCTTTTCTCAAAAATCTCTGTGTACTCTGTAGATAAAACTCACTTGACAACCTTTTTCTTTCGCGATAACATATGAATACTTGCTCAACTATTCATATGTTATGAACCTCACCGAACTCAAAGCCATCCAACTTGCCGAACTTTTCAGCGCCCTCAGTGACGCCAGCCGCGTGCGAATCATCTCCTTGTTAATCGAAGGCGAGATGAGCGTCAGCACTCTGGCTGAAGGTCTCAAAATGACCGAGTCTGCCGTGTCCCACCAACTACGCGGATTGAGACATATGCATCTAGTCCGCGCACGAAAATCAGGAAGACAGGTCTTTTACTCTCTGGATGATGATCACGTGGCGCGCTTGTTTTCTCTCGGACTTGACCATATTCAACATGGATAAATGATATGAATCAAATCCAAACCATCGAGGTCCCCATCGCAGGCATGGATTGTACCGAATGCACGCAGACTGTTCAACGCGCAATCTCATCGTTGAATGGCGTTCAGAAAGCAGATGTCTTTCTCTCTTCTGAAAAAGCCATTATTCAACTTGACCCTTCCCTCGTAAAGACGATGGACATCCGTCACGCTGTAACAGGCGCAGGCTATTCTGTGCCGCAGCAAAACGGGGAAAGCAAAACTCCAAACGCCGCGCTCGGTGATTTTTCGCGCCGCATGTTCACCGCTTTAGGACTCGCTTTTGGTGCGATTATTCTATTAGTGGTTGCAGGTGAATGGCTTGGACTGTTGGATGGATTAACACAACTCATCCCATTTCCTCTTGGTGTAACGCTTGTATTGATTGGCGGCTCGCCGATATTCTTCAACGTCATCCGCGCCACATTGAAAAGACAAATCATCTCGCATACGCTGATGTCGATCGGCGCGTTCGCCGCGTTATTCGTCGGCGAGTGGACAACCGCCATGGTCGTAGTCTTCTTCATGCACATCGGCCATTACACTGAAAGACTCACAGCCGAAGGTTCGCGCCGCGCAGTCAAGGACCTCACTGCACTGGCTCCGCAAACTGCACGTGTGGAACTGAACGGTGAAGAAAAAGATTCCCCAATCTTCGAAGTGCAGATCGACCATGTAGTTGTCATTCGCCCTGGAGAAAAAATCCCTGTCGATGGTGAAGTCATCTCGGGGCAAGGGGCAGTGGATCAATCATCAGTGACGGGAGAGTCCATGCCCGTGGAAGCAGGCGTTGGGTCGCGCGTGTTCGCGGCAACGCTGCTTAAGCAGGGAACTCTCAAAGTCCGCACACAGGCTGTTGGGTCACAATCCACTTTCGGGCGCGTCATCAAAATGGTGGAAGAAGCAGAAGCGCATCGCGCCGATGTGCAGCAGTTCGCCGATAAATTCAGCACCTATTATTTACCCGTTGTAATGGGCATCGCCGCGCTCACATTTTTCTTCAGCCGCAACCCGCTTGCCACTGCGGCGGTTTTGCTCGTGGCTTGTTCATGCACCATCGCGCTCGCCACGCCCATCGCCATGCTTGCAACCATTGGCGCAAATGCAAAACGCGGCGTGTTAATCAAAGGTGGAAAATATTTGGAAACCTTATCTTGCGCCGCTGTTTTATTGATAGATAAAACTGGGACTTTGACTCTCGGCAAGCCAATCGTGACCGACATCATTTCGTTGAACGGCATGGATGAAAACACGCTTCTTTCCACCGCCGCATCTGCTGACCGTTACTCTGAGCATCCCCTCGCCGACGCTTTGCGCCGCTCCGCGCATGAACGTGGTCTGCAATTGCAAGAGGCAACAAATTTCGAATCACTCGCTGGCATGGGCGTGCGCGCAAATGTGAACGGTGCAACGATCACAGTAGGAAAGCAATCACTTCTAAAAGATTCTGTACAGCCAATCCAAGCACACACTCTGGAAACACAAGGCAAAACCGTCTTATTTGTTTCAAAAGATGGCGCGCTCGAGGGTTTGATTGCCGCCTCAGACACGCTACGAAGCGAAGTCCCAGAGGCATTGCAGGAAGCAAAGCGTCTGGGCATTAAAAAGATAGAATTGCTCACTGGCGACAATGAACAAGTTGCATCTTCGGTTGGCAACTCATTGGGCATATCTTTTCGAGCAGGCTTGTTGCCTGAAGATAAAATCCGCATCGTCAAAGAATATCAATCACAGGGACATATCGTCGTGATGGTCGGTGATGGCATCAACGACGCACCCGCGCTTGCCCAGGCAAATGTCGGCATCGCCATGGGTACAGCAGGGACGGACATCGCAATCGAAGCCGCACACATCACCCTCATGCGTGAAGATTGGACACTGGTTCCGCACGTCATCGCCACAGCCCAACGCACCATGCGTGTGGTAAAAGGTAATCTCGGCTTCACTGCCGCATACAACATCATAGGTCTCACGCTCGCGGCTTTTGGTTTTCTTCCGCCCATGCTCGCCGCCGCGCTTCAATCCATCCCCGACCTTGGCATACTGGGAAATTCGGCACGATTATTAAAGCAGCAGAATAACCATGGATAATCACTCACACTCTCATTTTGGCGACCTCGCCAATCAAACCACAAAACGCCTGGCGCTCTCGCTGGGATTAACAGCCGCGTTTGTAATCTTTGAGATCATGGCGGGTATTTTCGGTAACAGCCTCGCTTTGCTGACCGACGCCGCGCATAACTTTACTGATGTAATCGCGCTTGGCTTAAGCTGGTATGCAGTAAAACTAGCCGCACAGCCCGCTCATGCGGGCAAGACCTTCGGTTATCATCGCGCGGGGATTTTGGTTGCATTAGTCAATTCCACCACGCTTGTGTTGATCGTGCTGGGAATTTTTTACGAAGCCTGGCATCGCTTCACATCCCCTTCCGAGGTGAACGCGCCGATCCTGATTGGCGTGGGCATAATTGCATTCATCATCAATGCCGGCACAGCATGGCTGGTCAAACGCGGAAGCGAACATGACCTAAACCTGCGAAGCACTTTCCTGCATTTGATGGGCGATGTCATGTCAACCCTTGGCGCGGTTATTGCAGGGGTTATCATCCTCTTCACGAATTGGAACTGGCTCGACCCGCTCGTCAGCGTATTGATCGGCGTGTTCATTCTGTGGAACGCGTGGGGTATCCTGCGTCAATCCATTCACATCCTGTTGGAGAGCACACCCGAGAGTATTGACCTGGATGCCCTGTTAATTGACCTGCTCAAAGTGGAAGGCGTGCGTGACGTCCATGATCTGCACGTCTGGAGTATTAGCGAAAACCTGCGGGCGTTATCTGCGCATGTCACTACAGACGACGTACTGGTCAGTGCAGGCCTGCCGATACAACAAAAAGTGAACGAACTCCTGGCGCATAAGTACAACATTCAACATGCCACCCTGCAATTGGAGTGTGAGGGCTGTGAGCATAATTTGCTCTTTTGTGACATTTCTGAAATGGAACCTAATCACTAGATCACCTCGGTAATATTCTTCAGATAAAAGACTTTGGCTGATAACTGATTGCTGCCAAAGTCTTTTATATTTAATTGCGGCTGGCAGCTTCATCCAATAGCTCGTGCCAGGCTGACAGAATCCTCCCCATCCTTGGATTAATCTTGACATGTGCAACAAACTGGTTTATATTACAAACTGGTTTATACAAGGAGATAAAATGGATGTACAAATTGATGCCGCGATAAAACGCGCACGGGGATATTGGTTCGTGGATGGATTTACTGAAATGGCCGCAGGTGGATGGTTTGTCCTACTGGCAGGGATTCTCCTCGTCAGCGGGAACGCACCGCAGGCCACATTCCCCACCTGGTTTCTATCGTTCGCAGGCGAAATTGCCATCGCAAAGTTCGTAGGCATCCTGGCAGTCATCCTGATTTTGTGGTGGCTGAAAGACAACTTTACCTATCCACGCACAGGTCTCGTGAGAGGGAATCGAGTTACGGCTGCACAAGTACTAATCATGATCAGGAATGCCATTCTCTTCCTGCTCCTGCCCATATTGGGACTGTTGGCCGCATCCCTGCTCATCGTCTCAGCGGGCAGTGTTTTATCTTCCATGCCAGCCTGGTTCCCTGTTGGAGTGGGCTTTATATGGGCAGTCATGTGCGTGCTGGCAGGTGAATGGATGGGATTGCGCCGCTTCCGTCTGCTGGGAGCCATGATCCTGCTGACAGGGATGGCGGTTGGCATCCGGCAATTTGCAATGGGACTGCCCGCTCTCCCAGCAAATGTAGGAACGGGAACTTTGCAGCCGCTTGTACTGGAAAGCATCAACCGCACCCTGACCAGTCTCGCTCTTCTTGTCCTAGTCTCCGGCGTTATTTTGATGCTCTCGGGCCTCATAACCTTCCTGCGCTATCGGAAAGAAAACCCAACCCCTTACACGGAGGACGTATGACTGGCTCACTTCAAAATCTCTCCGGGTTGGACCGCGTGATCCACGAGCCGGCGCGTTTGATGCTGGTGGCTTTGCTCTCTTCAGTCAAATCTGCAGACTTCCTATTCCTGCTCAAGGAAAGTGACCTGACCAAAGGAAACTTATCCGTGCATCTATCGCGGCTTGAAGAAGCAGGCTACGTTCAAACGGAGAAAACCTTCCGCGGAAAAATCCCGCATACCGAATACCGCCTCACCCCAAAAGGTAAATCGGCTTTTGACGGGTATCGAAAAAGCCTCGGTTCGATCTTCAATGCAAAGAAGGCATAACATGGACTACACAATTGAAACAAACGGTTTATCGAAATTTTATGGCGATGTACGCGCGGTCGATTCAGTTGACTTGCGCGTGAAGCAGGGCGAGATTTACGGCTTTCTCGGTCTCAACGGCGCGGGTAAAACGACAACCATCCGCGCGCTTTTGGGGATGATCCGCCCGAGCGAGGGAAATGTCAAAGTGCTAGGGCAGGCTCTCGGTCAGGGCGGACGCGGGCCGTGGGCGCGGGTTGGACATCTCGTCGAGAAACCGTCGGCCTATCCCGAATTGTCCGTGCGTGAAAATTTGGAAGTTGCCCGCCGCCTGCAAGGTATGGACAAAGCGAAGGCCACTTCCAAAGTCATTGAGCGATTAGGATTAGCGCCTTACGCGGAGCGAAAAGCAGGAACGCTGTCTACAGGCAATCTACAACGCCTCGGACTGGCGCGCGCCCTGCTGCATGACCCGCAGTTGCTCATCCTGGACGAACCCGCCAATGGTCTAGACCCTGCAGGTGTGGTGGAAATCCGCGATTTGCTGCGGGGATTAACTCACAATCAAGGGACAACCGTTTTCATGTCCAGCCACATCTTGACGGAAGTGGATCGACTCGCCACGCGCATCGGCATTATCCACCAGGGACGTCTGATCGAAGAGTTGGATGCAGACAAACTTGAACAGTTGCGGGCAAGACACCTCACCATCAAGACCCGCGACCTGGGTGCGGCGATCAAAGCGTTGGAAAGCGCAGGCTACTCGACCTTATCCGATTACGACGATTTAATTCGTCTGAACGATCCACGCGCTGTGGAGGCGCCAGATGAAGTCGCGGAAATTTTGGTTCATGCAGGTGCCCCACCCATTCATTTGGCTGTTGAACAGGAAAATCTTGAAGAACATTTCTTAAGGTTAACCAATGATACGTCATTACGGGAAGTGACGTAATAGCGATAAAGCACTGGCGGCTAATTTTTTGGAGAATTAAATGAACAACTTTTCTTCCGCCCTATGGGCCGAAACTCTTAAAATGTATCGCTCGAAAGTTCCGCTCTTTACAGCTCTCGGGTTTTCCGTGATGCCACTGGTTGGCGGATTATTTATGATCATCTTGAAAAATCCCGATGCAGCGCAATCCATGGGTTTGATCACCACAAAAGCCCAACTCCTGGCAGGCACTGCTGATTGGCCAGCCTTTTTCGGGTTTCTGGCACAAGCGGTTGCAGCCGGTGGCATGGTTCTGTTCGCCATCATCACAATCTGGGTTTTTGGTCGCGAATTTTCTGACCATACCGTCAAAGAACTTCTGGCATTGCCAACTTCGCGTGAGGCAATCGTCACGGCCAAGTTCATTATCATTCCCATCTGGTCGATGATAGTGACCCTGCTTGTCTTCGCCGTGGGCATTGTAGTCGGTATACTGGTCGTGATTCCCGGCTGGTCAGAGCAATTGCTCATCACGTCTTTCATCAATATTCTGGGCAGTGCAGCGCTGACGATTCCGTTGATGTCTTTGGTGGCGCTGTTGGCCAGCGCCGGACGGGGCTACCTGCCTCCATTTGGTTGGACCATCTTTACGCTGGCCATGGCGAATTTAGCGGCAATCCTGGGCTGGGGAGATTGGTTTCCCTGGGCAGTGCCCGCGCTATTCAGCGGAGCCGCCGGTCCGCGTGATGAATTGCTTGGAATCCACAGTTACATGGTTGTGATTCTCACAAGCCTGATCGGCCTGGCTGCCACATACTGGTGGTGGCGCAATGCAGATCAAACGCGGTAAACTTGGCGCATGCCCATCTCCTCGACCTACTCTAAAAACATAAACATCCCGCCATCTGCAATCGATGAAAACGGCCACGTGAACAACGTGGCCTACGTGCAATGGATGCAGGATATCGCCGTGGAGCATTATGATTCCCTGGGCGGAATCGAGGCGCAGGGACCTGATGCAACCTGGGTTATCCGCGAACATCGTATTGAATACCTGCTTCCCGCATTTGAAGGCGAGGAAGTTGAAATCCGCACTTGGGTGGAAAATATTCGCAAGGTCAGGTCATTGCGAAAATATGAATTCGTTAGGAAAGCAGACGACAAAGTTTTAGTAAAGGGTGAAACAGATTGGGTATTTGTGGATACAAAAAGTGGGCATCTGCTTGCAATACCTGAAGAAGTCAAAAACGTATTTAACCTCTGGCGAAAGTAATATCGCATCCAGATCTTCACGCACCAGTTCGCGCACGATGGGCATGGATATAAATATGAGTATTGCGGGCAGGCGATTCTTTCGTAAGGCAGGATTGAGTAAAAAGTGAGAAGTAAAAAGCGTGCTTCTCACTCCTCACTTTTCACTCATCCTCATCTTTCCAAGCCGTCATCTTGTTTAGCAAGATCATCTCATCTTCGCCAAGTTTTACATTCAACGCGCCCAGGTTTTCATTCAATTGCTCAACAGATGTTGCGCCAATAATTGGACAGGTAATCACAGGGTCGGCCAGCATCCATGCCAGGGCAATTTGAGCGATGGAGGCCTTATGGCGCAATGCAATGACTTCCATCTCATCGATCAATGCAAAATTCTTCTCCGTCATGGCGCCTTTGCGTCCTTCCGCACGTTTGCTTTCAGGCAAAGGCTCGTTCCTGCGGTATTTACCTGTCAGAAATCCGCCCGCCAGCGGACTATAAGGAACCACGCCGATTCCATAAGCTTCGCAAACAGCACGAAGTTCGCGCTCAAATTCATCGCGATGGATCAGGTTGTAATGCGGCTGAAGGGAAACGTAGCGCACAAGCTTATGTTTGTCGGACGTCCACAAGGCTTGCATCAACTCCCAGGCGGCATAATTGGATGCGCCCACATAGCGGACTTTCCCATGCTTCACGAGATCATCAAACACGCGCAGGGTTTCCTCAATGGAAGTATCTTCATCTGTCCAGTGGGATTGATACAGATCAATATAATCAGTTTGCAGGCGGCGCAAAGATGCTTCTACTGCATTGATTATGTGTACACGGCTCAAACCTTGATCATTCGGTCCTTTGCCCATTTCCCCGCGCACTTTGGTTGCAAGGACAATTTTGTCGCGCGGAATCTTGTTTTGTTTCATCCAATTTCCAATATAGGTTTCCGAAACGCCGCCGGGGTTACCTTCCACCCACTTTGAGTAAACATCGGCGGTATCAATAAAATTAATCCCCGAATCAATTGTTGCGGAAAGAACGCGATGCGTACCTGCTTCGTTCACTGACCAGCCAAATTGCATGGTGCCCATGCACAAACGGGACACCATAAGTCCGGTTTTACCAAGTTTTTTATATTCCATGCCAGCCTCCATTTCTTCCTCATTATAAACAAAAAGCGGTCACCCAAGCAGGCAACCGCTTCCAACCATCATCAAATATTATTGGACGGTATAGGATAATTGATCTTTATCCAAAGTCAGATCCACATTATCAATCAAAAAGCCGGGTTTATAACCTTCCACACTGACCACATACCGCTTGGAAGTAACCGCGTTACCAGCTTTCCCATTGGTCAGGTCGCCGACAACATAAATCGTATCGGCTGCGCCAAAGACGGTCGATATCTGAGCGCCATCCTGATCCTTGGCAACACGGATATTGCCCAAAGCGGGTTGACCAAAGGCGCATGCCAACGTTGAAACAAATAACGCAGCCACAGCCAGCAGGATGGAAAGATTATTGGATTTCATTTCCACATTCTCCTTCGGTTTTTAGGATGGAAGAATTTCTATTCACAATCATTATACAATGATGCCCGGTGGGACTCACTCCCCAATATTGACTATTCGACTTCGATGTAAATCCGTTTATTGATCGCACCCTTGCTCTTGTAATCGACCACCTTCACGCTGCCAACTTCTGATGTGTTCATGACATGCGTGCCGCCGTCGGCTTGCAGATCCAAGCCAACGATCTCCACTGTCCGAACCTGCAGAATCCCTTCAGGGAGAAGATTGATCTTTGTGCGGATTAAATCCGGGATTTGAAAGGCTTCTTCACGCGGTAATATCCTGACTTTAATCTCGCGTCTCTGCTGGATCTCGAGGTTGACTGCGCTTTCAATATCATGTACCAAGTCTGCACGCATGGTCTCGAATTCAAAATCCATGCGCCCTTTGAGCGGATCCATGTCTCCGCCCGTCACTTTTGCGCCATAATCACGGAAGACCGTTCCGCACAGAATATGCAAAGCGGTATGGGTGCGCATCAACTCATATCGCCGTTCCCAGTTCAAAGTCCCGATGGCAGCGGATTTTGAAGCAGGCAAAGGTTCAGTCCCGCCGAGAAAATGTAAAACATCGTCGCCCTGTTTCTTCACTTTCCCCACAGGATAAATCACACCGGCAACTTCCAAAGTTCCAAAGTCGCAGGGTTGGCCGCCGCCGCCAGGGTAGAAAGCGGAGCGATCAAGAATAACGGCGCGGGTTTCGGCGTCCACCACTGTGATGGCGGCAGGGAATTCCTTGAGATAAGCATCGGTTTGATAAAGGAGTTCGGTCATGCGTCAATTATAGTCGATGACGTTGAAGATTAGTATTGGATTAGAAGTTGATTACCTGCTTGACTTTGCGACTCGACATATTGTATAGTAATCAACGGTACTAAAGAGGAGGCACCGCCCAAGGGCTGTGTCTTTTGTTTGCAATACACCTTATTTATATCTTTTTGCAAGGAGAGGTAATGATCAAAGTCAGCGGTCTCACAAAGGACTACGGCGCCCGCCGCGCCGTTCATAACCTGAGTTTTGACGCTCAGCAGGGTGAAGTTGTGGGTTTTCTCGGACCCAATGGCGCAGGAAAAACAACTACCATGCGAATCCTGACCGGCTACATGCCGCCCACAGACGGCGAAGCAATTGTGGCCGGCTACGATGTTGTGGAGGAATCGCTCGAGGTCCGCAAACGCGTAGGGTATTTACCTGAAACCGTTCCGCTTTACACCGAGATGGTGGTGTTCGATTATTTGAAATTCATGGGCGAGCTGCGACACATCCCCAATGTCGATGACCGCGTGGATGAAGTGTTGGATATGGTCGGCATGATCGAGCGCGCCACTGGATACATCGGCAATCTTTCAAAAGGCATGCGCCAGAGGGTTGGGCTTGCCCAGGCTCTCCTGCACAGACCCGAGGTTCTGATCCTCGATGAACCCACCATCGGCCTTGACCCCAGCCAGGTGGTCGAGGTGCGTGAATTGATCCGCGAGATCGGCAAGGAACGCACCGTTTTGCTCTCCACCCATATTTTACACGAAGCTCAAAACCTCTGCGACCGCGTGCTGATTATTAATAAAGGCAAGATCGTCGCGGAAGATACCACTGAGAACCTGCAGGCCCGCCTGATTGGTGCGGAACGCGTGATCGTGCGTGTGCGCGGGGAAGCCGATGAACTTGCCGACACCATTAAACAAGTAAAAGGCGTGCGCGGAGTTGAAACCAAAAGTGACGGCGCTGTGGAATTTGAATTTGCTTCGGGCAAGGACTTGCGCCCCGAAGTCGCCAAGCAGGTCATTAAATCTGGTTACGACTTGCTTGAATTACGTCCGCTCGGCATGAGCCTTGAGGAAATCTTCCTCGAACTCACTGGCTCTGATTCAAAACGGAACTAAGAGGAATACCATGAGAAATATCTGGACAATCGCAAAACGCGAATACGATAATTACTTCAATAGTCCGCTGGCGTATGTGGTGGCCTTTGCCATCTTACTGCCTTTGGGCATTTACTTCTCCTTAATCATGTGGGTCAGCGCACAGCAAGCGATGTATGGCGGCGGCGTACCTGAAAGCACCCCCATCAACTGGCTTTTCGTCTTTTTGATGATCTTCCTCAGCCCGGCGCTGACCATGCGATTACTTTCCGATGAGGCCCGCATGGGCACGCTTGAACTCATGCTCACCGCCCCCATTCGTGACTTTGAACTGGTTGCGGGTAAATGGCTCGGAGCCATGCTTTTTGTGCTATCGCTGGCCCTGCTTACGCTTATTTATCCGATCATCATGAACAACTTTGTATCGCCCGGTATTGACTGGAATGTGATCCTTTCATCGTACATCGGCTTGATCCTGATCTGCTCCGCGCTGCTTGCGCTCGGCGTTGGAATCTCAGCCGTTTTCACAAATCAATTTGCAGCCTTCTTCGGCACACTCGGTCTGTTCTTCTTCCTGTGGTTCATGATCGGGCTGCCCGCCAGTTATTTACAGGCAGGCGGCGAGGTACTTAACTATCTCAGCCTTTCAACACATTTTTCCCAGACCTTAAACATCGGCACGGTCACCCTGGGAGATATCACATATTACCTGAGCCTCACCGCGTTGGGCTTGTTCGTCGGAACCACCGCAATTGAAATTCGGAGATGGCGCTAATGGCTGGAAAAAAGAAAACCCCCTATACAAAATATGCCTTCATTGGGCTGATCGTTGCGCTGGTCGCCTGTATTTCAACGGGTTTGATCGGTGCGGCAAACGTGATGCTTAAAATGAAGATGTTCACACTTGACGCGACGACCAGCGATACACTCAATCTCGCTTTACAAATTAGCATTGGAGTGCTCATCCTTGGCTTGGCAGCATACGCAATGATGTCGCCGGATACGATCCGCCGCTTCCTTTCCGGACGCCAGGCTCGTTACGGCTCAAATTCATTGATTCTCACCCTGGCATTCACAGGCATCCTCATTGCAGCAAACTATATTGTCTTCAACAATCCCAAATCCTGGGATCTGACAGAGGATAAGTCCAACACGCTGGCACCTGAGACCATGAAAATCCTGGCGACCTTACCGTCCAAGGTAACTGCCACTGCTTTCTACTCCGCCAGTCTCGATTCCACCAGCGCAGACGATCTCCTGCTAAAATTTAAATCCAATAGCAATGGTAAATTCGACTACAAGTTCGTAAATCCTGATCTTGACCCGGCGGCCGCTCGTGACGCCGGCATCACAGGCGACGGCAAGATATTGCTCCAGATGGGAGAGACAAAAGAAGTCGCCTCCTTTGCATCTGAAACCGAGCTTGCCCGCACCATGATCCGTCTCATCAGCCCGGAACCCCGCAAGGTTTACTTCCTGCAGGGACATGGCGAGCCCGCCCTTGAGGCTGGCGGCGATCTTGGTTATTCCACCGCAAAAAGCACGCTGGAATCCAAAAACTACACAGTCGCCACCTTGAACCTGCTCACCACCAACAGCATCCCCGATGATGCGCTTGCCATCATCATCGCAGGGCCGTTGAAGCCTGTTAGCCAGCAGGAAGTAAGCCTGCTCAAAAAATATGTAGATGCGGGCGGTTCGCTGGTTGTACTGGAGGACCCACGCTTCTTTACCGAGTTCGGCGATTCCCCCGATCCCCTCGCGGATTACTTAACCGCAGAGTGGGGCATCACCCTGAACAACGACATCGTAATCGATCTTATCAACACCCAAAACCCGTTCCAGGCGGTTTCATCTCAATACACCAATCACCCGATCACTCAAAATTTGACTGATAAATACATCGTCATCCTTCCGCAGGCGCGCAGCATCAGCGTCGGTATCGGTGATAAAGCAGACATTACCGTCACGCCGCTCATCAGCACGACAGATAAATCCTGGGGCGAATCAGAACTGGTTAAGGATCAATCCCCGACCTTTGACCCGGCAACCGACAATCCCGGTCCTTTGAACCTGGCAGCCGCCGGCGAAAACACAGCGACAAAAGGCCGCGTGGTCGTATTTGGCAATTCCCTGTTCGCCACAGACAAGGTCTTTGACGCCTACGGCAATGGAAATATCTTTATCAACTCGGTGGATTGGGCAGCAGAACAGGAAAGCCTGCTTGATCTTACAACCCACCCGGCCACCCAACGCACATTTGTCCCACCGACACAGGGAAGTTTCCTGATCCTGTTGATCGTGGCAATTATTGTGATACCGGGCATGGTCGTGTTCTCCGGTGTTTCATCGTGGCTTTCACGGCGCAAAAGAGGCTAGAGCATGGCTCGTAAAACAACAAAATCAAAGGCGCAAAAAACAAAGGGAACGCCTGTTATCAAACACCAAAAACCCATTTTCCGAACGGGCACATGGATCACCCTTTTTGTACTGGCTGTATTGATCGGTTTTACATATTACCTAAACAGCAAAAAAGATAATACAGAAACAGCCGCAACGCCTGCCAGCAAGGAGAGCTTCGTCTTTAGCGAACCGGATGGCAGTATTACCAGCATTGAAATCACTGCAGCGGATGGAGAAACTGTAAAAGTAGCGCGCAATAATGAAAATGTTTGGGCGTTGGAACTGCCCCTCGCAGCCGAAGCAGATCAGGGCCTGGTCGAAGCGGCGGTCTCCCAGATCATGGCCCTGAATATCGTCGGCACCGTGGACGCTGATCCAGGCATCCTTGGTCTGGATCAGCCGGCTTATGTCATCAAGCTTGAATTCACAGACGGCAAAAACCACACCCTCGAAGTTGGCGGCAACACCCCCACCAACAGCGGCTATTACGTGCGTATGGACGGGAAAAATATCATGATCCTGACATTAAGCGGGATCGATTCGTTGACGACTCTCGTTCAATCTCCTCCACTCCTGAGTACGCCCACGCCCTCCCCGCTTCCATCCACAGCGACGCCTGATTCGCCAACCGAAGCAGGATCCACGCCCGAAGCGACCGTAACCCCCTCGCCTTAAGGGGTTTTAGCAGGGGAAGCACAGCATCTCAACGGCTGTCTGGTTTCATGCGCCAGGCAGCCGTAATACAACAGCGTTGCGAAACATCTGAAATCCGACAGCGTATTGCTTTTCAAATAAAAAAAGTGTATTCTGATTTTAGAATCGTATGCTAAATATTTACTGAAAGTTGGATCATTGTATGGACGTAGAGAAAATATTGATCGTTGACGACGAAGAAGAATTTCCCGCCATAGCGCGCCTGGTGGAACTGGGACGCCAAAAATCATATGTAACCCTGGATGACATCCTGCACTTCTTCCCCGAAGCAGAACAGGATGTGGAACAGCTCGAAGAAGCCTTCTCGGCACTCTTGAGCGCAGGTATTCCCTTTGTGGAAGATGCCGTGACGCCTGAACCAACCGAAGACGAGTTGGTGGCCGTGGAGGAAAGCGGAGAAGCCGAACCCGAACCAGATCTTGCGCTGGACGATTATCTGGCAAATATCGACACCGACGACACGATTGGCTTGTACCTGAAGGAGGTCAGCCGCGTACCGTTGCTGACAGCCGTGGAAGAGGTGCAACTGGCCCAACGCATCGAGCGTGGACGGACCGCCCGCGAAGAACTTGCTCATGGCAACGTCCCTCCAAAACGCAGGCTCGACCTGCGCAGGTCGATTGAGGATGGCTGGGGCGCCCGTGAACATCTCATTACAGCGAATTCCCGCCTTGTGATCTCTGTCGCCAAAAAATACATGGGACGCGGGGTTCCTTTCCTCGACCTCATCCAGGAAGGTAATATCGGTCTGATCCGCGCCACGAAAAAATTTGATTATCGCCGCGGACATAAATTTTCCACCTATGCCACCTGGTGGATCCGCCAGGCGGTCACCCGCGCCATCGCCGACCAGGGGCGTACCATCCGCGTGCCTGTGCACATGGGCGACCAGATTAACAAACTTTTGCGTGTGCAGCACCAGCTCACACAACGGCTTGGGCGCGAACCCAGCGTAGACGAATTGGCCGTTGCCTTGGATGTGCCGCCCAAGAAAGTGGAAAACATGATCCAGGTGGCGCGCCGTCCGCTTTCACTGGAGACCCCGACCGACGATGAAGAAGACTCTGTATTGGGCGATTTCATCGAAGATAATGAGGCTCCCCCACCCGATGACACCGCCACCTATAATCTTCTGCGCGAACACCTCGGCGAGGTATTGAATGGTCTGCCTCCTCGCGAAGTCCGCATTTTGCAATTGCGCTACGGTCTGCTGGACGGACAAGCCTACACCCTCGAAGAAGTAGGTCGCAAGATGGGCGTCACTCGCGAGAGAGTACGCCAGATCGAAGCCCAGGCATTGAGTCGTTTACGGCACCCAACCATCCGCAGGAAATTACGCGATTATTTGGGCGAATAGATAAAGTGAATATTCAAAACGGACGATATAATCGCCCGTTTTGCGTTTAAAATATATACATGCAAAAAAACAAAACAGCGCTATTACTTGCCTGCCTCCTGCCGCGTTTTCAAGATATTATTTTTGTCTGCATTCTCATGGCAAGCATGCTTTATGGACCAAAACTCTTCAATTTAGATGGCGACCTGGGCCGTCATATCACTATCGGGGATTACATCCTTGCCAATAAAACCATTCCGACACACGATATATTTTCCCACACCAGGTTTGGACAGCCGATGACACCACACGAATGGCTGGCTCAAGTGATATTTGCTCTGGGTCATAAAGCCTTATCCCTTGGGGGTGACGTATTGATTACCGCCATAATCATTGCATGCTCTTTTGTGCTCGTTTACCATGGCAGCCGTCAACGCAGCAACAGGCCGTTTCTGTCTTTAGGCTTCACAGTCTTGGCAGCGGCAGCATCCAGTATTCACTGGCTTGCACGACCCCACATATTCACTTTTTTATATTTGGCAATATGGACATATTGCCTGGAAAATATTCGGGGAAACAAAAAAATACCCGTCTGGGTATTCGGAATCATTATGCTACTGTGGGCGAACACCCATGGCGCATTTATTGCCGGATTCGTAGTTTGGGGAGCCTATATCACAGGCCATATACTCGAATCGCTGATACAAGAACATCAGCATGAAACAAAACTTAGCACCTGGTTGTATATAGGGGTACTGGCTTTTATCGCAACCTTAATAAATCCAGACGGGATACATCTCTGGGGGACAAGTTTTGGTTTTATTGGAAATACCTATCTGGTCAGCCACACACAGGAATACCTGTCAGCAAATTTCCACGTCCCTGGAACATGGCCCTTTTTGGCGATTATTTCACTTTCAATACTAATTTTATGCCTCAAAAATCACCGCCTATCAATAAGTAATAGCCTGCTGCTCACAAGCTGGACGGTTATGGGGCTGTATAGTGCGCGCAACATTCCACTGTACGCGATCATTGTCACGCCAATCTTAACAGAGGCAACGGCAAAGTTATTGCTGGGGACAAGTTGGGAATCGATTGAAATAAACCTCCTGAAAATAGAAAATTCCATTCGAGGCATGCTCTGGCCGATATTAAGTATAGGACTGGCGATTTTCCTATTTAGAACCCGGGGATTGCAGGCTTACAACACCTATGACCCATCCATATTCCCAGTTAAAGCTGTTGACTGGTTAATTGATAACCCACAGGAAGGCCGCATCTTTAATCAATTCACCTGGGGTGGCTATTTGCTCTATCGTGAATGGCCTGAACAATTGGTATTCATAGACGGGCAAACCGATTTTTATGGCGAGGCCTTGACACGCGAGTACGAGCGGGTAATTTCAACTTCAGAAGGATGGGAAAATGTATTGAGAAAACATGACGTAGCCTGGGTCATCATTCCCTCCGATTCGATCCTGGCAGATAAACTCGCACAGCAGGGATGGCAGGAATTGTATCGCGACGCAACCGCAGTCATTCTGGAAAAACATAAATGATAAAACTGAAGAGTTACCTCCTCTGGCTGGCCTGGATCAGCACATTGGCGGCACGCTTATGGCTGTTTCCTGTGGAAATGGACTTGAACGCAAAAGGCCTGGCGATTTGGCTACACATATTATTTTTATTGGTTCTATTTGGGTACGTGCTCCTCACGGCGCTTGGAATGGGGCGCATGATTGTGCGCCGTTTTGAAGAAGCGTTCAGCCTGCTGGAATCCAACCTGCTGGCGTTGATGCTCGGCCTGGCAGTGCTCGCAATCGCCATCCTCGCCAGCGGATTGATCGGCTGGCTGAACAGCCTCATCATTTTTGGCATCCTTGCTCTGGCAGGAATTGTTTCCACGCAGGAATGGAGCGTAATCGGCTCCTTGATCCGACAGAAGATTACAGGCTTCCGGTTCTCTCCTGTCAAAAATCTGTATGAAATGCTGCTTGGAATTATGCTGGTGATATTCCTGCCCCTGCTCCTATTAAATGCCCTGCCTCCAGTCTGGGATTACGATGCGCTCATGTATCACTTGGAAATTCCCCGTCAGTTTTTGGCGCAGGGAAGAATTTATTTCGATCCTGAAGTTTTTCGTTCCGCTTATCCCTTTTTGGGGGAAATGCTGTTTCTTATTGGGCTGGCTTTTAAACTCGACTCTTTTGCGAAACTGATCCACTTGACCTACGCGATACTGTTAATGTTGAGTGTATACGCTTTTGGCAAACGCTTTTTCGGACGCGAGACAGCCCTAATTGCGATAGGAATCCTCGTAGGGACCCCATCCATTCCTTTCTGGGCTACCTGGGTCAGTATAGATTTCGCATGGGCAGGCTATGAATTCTGGAGTTTGTACATTATTACCTTATGGCTGACAAATGAAAAGAAGATCCCCTGTCAATTTCTGGCGTTGGCCGGCATTCTATCTGGGTTGGCTGCCAGTATAAAATATCTTTCCTTATCAACCATGTTGATAGTTGGCGCGATCATAGTCTGGCAATCTCTTCGCAATTTTAGCCACCCTACAACCAGTGCTCTAAAAAATCTGCTGCTCTTTGGGGCATCCGCTGGGCTGGTCATGTCTCCCTGGTATATCAAAAACTGGTTTTGGACTGGCAACCCAATTTATCCATTGATCTGGGGAGGCCCAGGTTGGGATTCGCTAATGGCTCAAGTATTCAACGATTACCTGCATAGTTTTGGGGTAGGAACAAACTGGCTGGATTATCTTTTAATTCCCTACAATGTCTACGCAAACCACAATCAGTTTTCAACATTGTATCTTGAAATGATTCACCCTGCGTTATGGCTTGCATTTGCCTATCCCTTTCTGAAACAACCTAAAAAGGACGTAATCCTGTTTTTATATTCAGCAGCGTACTGCGTTATTTGGGCAATCAACTCGCAAGTCATCCGTTTTCTTCTTCCAGCATTTGCGGTTCTGGCGCTCCTAGCAGGGGAAGTTATCAAAAAATTACCGCCTTTGATTAAAAAGATAATAACAAATGGATTATTGAGCAGTTTATTGCTGGTAAGTTTGATTTATCAGGCTTCGCTTTTCCAAAGTTACTCAGCTTATTTTATTGGTCAAAAATCCACAGCAGATATGTTGAAGGCGTCGGTCAACAGCTTTCAAATCACCCAGCGCATCCAGGAACTTCTTCAACCCGATGAACGCGCCCAATTCCTATGGGACGGGCGCGGATACTACTGCGACGCACGGTGCATCCCCGACGATAAACAGTCTATAGCCGTCCTGTTGACAATAAATTCACCACTTCCAGAAACACTGGCGCATGATTTACGAACAAAAGGAATTACCCATTTGATGATAAGCCAACCTGACGCAACCTGGCTTATTGATTACCATGATCCCCATCATTACCACCAAAAGGCGCTGGATTATTTTGAAAATATTTTCATCCCCGCTTGTGGAAAATTGCTCTACGCCAACGACAAAATGGAACTTTACCAAATTACCTGCCCGTGAACGTTGAAAGGTCCCCATCATGAATTTAAAAACAGAAAAATGGACAAAGCGCATTGATTTTTTCTTCCTAAGCGCATGGCTGATGACTAGCTTTGGTACTGCTTTGATTTCTTTTCTCTGGTTTGGCGTCGATTTTCGCGGATATTATGCGGCGGCTCTGGTGCTGTTGGCGGGCGGCAATCCCTACGATTACCGCCAAGTCGCGGCAGTGTTGCTAAAAGTAACCGGGGAAATGGGTAATAATCCTTATTATTATCCACCTTGGTTCACCTGGCTATTTATCCCTCTTGCAAAACTTCCTTTTCAAGTTGCGCGCGCTATTTGGATGCTATTTAATTTAATAGTCTGGAATGTCAGCATGTTCCAATTAAGCAAAGCTATCAATTGGCCGACTATGGGTTGGAAGCGGTACTCCATCTTTATCCTCTCCACATTGACCTTCGCGTGGGCTACGTTGAGGTACGAGCAGGCAGGTATTCTTGTCCTTGGATTGTTTGTGGCGCTCATATTTTCACTGGAAAACCAAAAATGGGGCCAGTCGGGAGTCTGGCTGGCTCTTTTATTGGTCAAACCAAACATTACCCTCGTTGTGGTTGCTGGGGTAAGCCTATGGTTACTGCGAAGAGGTCAGTGGCGTCCCATCCTGGTGATGATGGCCGCTACACTTGGTCTGCTGGCTATTTCCACTCTCATTACGCCCAACTGGTTCAAGCCTTTCTTTGAACCAGGATTTGGACACGGGCTAACCATGACGCTGGATGGGACAGAAATAATAGGAGACACACGAATCAACACCACTATGCTTGACTGGCTGGCGTACCTGGGCATTCAATCCAGTCTGCGCGTCATCCTATACGGAATATTCATTCCTGTTGCGATCCTCATTTTTTTCCTGGTCATTTTGCGCTCACACTCTTTATTGGAAGTAATCGGACTATCCATATTAATTTCCTGTGCAATTACCCCTTATGCCTTGCAATATGACTATCCGCCGCTTGCCATTACCTTTCTTTGGGCGCTTTCCCTTCCGAAGCCGACCCCAACGGCTACGCGGATCAGTGCCCTGCTGGCAGGGTTTATCTTTTACGCAAGTATGTGGAATCCATCCATCGCTTCCAGATACTGGATGATTATTGGCTTAACCGCATTAGTTATAATATCGCTATATTTTAGAAATCACTCCAATAGTCAGGAAGACGCGGCGCATATGTAAACCAAAAACTCCTCCAAATTCAAATTTGGAGGAGTTTTGATCACACCACCGCGTCAATCATTAATGCCAGGAAGATAAATGCCAGATACATACTTGACCAGCGATACATCGTCCATGCAACTTTATTACCGCCAACCTTGAAAACCCGCCACGCGGCATAAAGCAGGAAGGCGCCTAACACCACGGCAGATATCAAATAAACCGTTCCAGCCAGATTAAAAATGGGGAGCAGCAAGGTAACAGCGATCAACTCAATTGTATAAACCAGGATATGCCTGCGTGTTTTTTCTTCGCCATGCACCACGGGCATCATGGGGACGCCTGCCTTTTCATAGTCCTTCATACGAACAATCGCCAATGCCCAAAAATGCGGAGGCGTCCACATGAAAACAATGGCAAACAGGATCCAGGCTGCCAGGCCAAGATGCCCGGTTGCCGCGGCCCAACCCACCATGGGCGGAATCGCCCCCGCTCCCCCGCCAATGACGATGTTTTGTACTGTAGCCTTCTTTAACATTACACTGTAGAAAATGACGTAATAAAAAATACCCGTCAGTGAAAGCAGGGCCGCCAATAAATTGACAAAACCCGCCATTACATAGTAACTGACCAGGCAGAGTGCAAGCCCAAAGGATAACCCTTCGGCTGCGGTCAAGCGTCCATCGGCAAGCGGGCGTTTTGCAGTGCGTTGCATATTCTTGTCCAGCTCGCGGTCAATGTATTGATTCAACGCGCTGGAGCCAGCCGCCGCCAATGTGCCCCCCAGTAAAGTCCAGAAAGTAAGCGAAGCGGAGGGCCAGGCCTTGCTCCCCGCCACCAAACCGCTGTAAGTAGTGACCAAAAGTAAAGCCACAATCAATGGCTTGGAAAGAGCAAAGAAATCTTTCACACGCTGCATAAAATCGAATTTCACGATCTCGGTTTTGTCCTGAGCCAGCACCCCGGATGCAAAAACCAGAAAACCTAAAGAAACCCACAGTGCGATTGCCGTCAACGCATGTAATAAAACCAGATGTAATGGATGCGCACGCAGCGTTTCAATTGCGCCAACAAGAGCCTGTCCAAAGAATAACACCCCGGACACAGTGGTAAGCGGCAGGAGCAAAATCTGGTCGCGTTGTTCGCGCCAGGCTTTTTGCCAGACCAGCGCCATGAAGACCGAAGCCACACCCACCAAGACAAGATGCGCGAGCTTTAAATATCCCAAAAGATTTGTAGGAACGCATATGGGCCAGCCGATGCAATAAGCCCAGGCGCCCGTCACTGTCACCGTACGGCCGACAACGGTCAACAAAACGACCAATACAAATAGCCCCAATACCAAACGGGAAAAAGATGATTTCAGAGAAAACTTCATGTCGGCTAACCCTGCTTTCGCAAATAAAATGGATACCCAAGAAATAAAATCGCCGCAAATGTAAACCACTGCAAAGCATAACCAAAATGCGGGCCTTCGGTGATTTCCACAACAGGCTGAAATGGGATCGGCGGAATTGTATCGCTGCCATCCGCATCCGGTTGAATATAGATGTTCAGAATGGGATAAGCCCAGCGCGCAGACATCTGCTCCAGATTTAGGTTATTCCACACCAAAAGCATTTCACCGCTCTCAGGCAACGCATCTGCGACCCCGCCGAAAGCTGGTTTGACCTGTCCAAGCCTGATCTGCCCCTCTACTGTAACCATTCCTTCTTCATCATATTTACGCCAATCTTCGGGAGCGGAATTCCCGTCAGCAGGGATCCAGCCGCGATTGACCAGGACAGCCAATCCCGCCTGCCCTGAGCCTGTCGAAGAGGGAAATTGAAGCGGGGTAAAGAGATGATAGCCATACTGATCGCCATTGTATTGATTCCGCAAAGCGGCCTGATTCTCAAAATCGTATTCGCCGGTGACGGTCACCGCCCGCCATTCCATCGCAGAGATGTTCTCAGGCAGTTCCTTGTTCAAATCCAGCCTCTCGGCAGCGCGCATGGTTATAACCTGAGCATTGAAGGCGCGGCGTTGTTCCAGCCTGTCCAACTGCCAAACGCCAAGGCGGATACATACCGCAGTCCCAGCGAAAACAAGCAAGGTGGTAAGCCACCATGCTCGGCTAAACATTTTCTTGAGCATTATTTTTCTTCTTAGCAGGCATGACAAGGGTATAGAGGGCGATCAACACCCCAAGCGGGAGACCTGAGAATAAGATTCCGTACAGGCGCGTACTGAGGGTGAGAGGTTCGCGCACGTCAAGTCCAAAATAATTATCGGGCTGGAATGAACAACCATAGGCGAAGGATTGAACCGCATTCAGCGGCAGGCTGGCAGAAGTACCCGCGGGAATCCACAGCGGACCAAGTTCGTGATCCACTATGTCATTATTACGTACCAACAAGGTATCGCCGACCACAAAGACCATGGAGTTGGGAATGGACGGAGGAGTTTCTCCGCGGGCGATACTCTCGGCTGTACCTGCGGGAATAATCAATTCGATCACTTGCGGCGCGCGCGCAGTCTCACGCAAGGACAGGAATGTCACTTCATTAATAAGGGCGCCAAGAACAAAACCAATAATCAAGGAAAAAATAATTCGTTTCATTACAGTTCGAGTGGGGTGCATGGTTTTGCTTTCGAAAGTTCATTTTAATATCAAATTGAGATCGTGAACAATATCATCCACTGGCACGCCAAAACCGTAGGAGAGGCGCATATTACCCTGTGTGTCTATTAATATAACCCGCGCCGTGTGATTGATAATTACGCCTGCAGCCGAGTCGCTTTGCGCCACCTCGCGGAAAACGCCATAATCCTGCCAGATTTTCTCCAGTTCATCCAAGGAGCCGCTCAAACCGATAAAAGACGGATTGAAGCGGCTGACATAACCCTGCACAGCCTGTGCGGTATCGCGCTCGGGATCCACTGTGACGAAAACCACTTGAACCAGTCCCGCTTTTTCAGGGATTTGATTCAACGCCAGATTCAATTCAGCCAGCGTTGTCGGGCAAACATCCGGGCAGGATGTATAACCAAAGAAAAGCAGGACAATCTTATCACGCTGGTCGCTTAGACGAAATACCTCATCATTTGATCGCATCAATTCAAAATCCGCTGCCGCTGGATACGGCTCAACATAAGTCGTGCCGCGAAAATTTGCAGGCTTTGAGAGCAGCATGAAAACCGCAATGGCAAAACCGACCAACAAAAATGAAACAACGCCAACCCAAACGATCTTTCTATCCATTATTCTTTTACTCCAAAACGGGGCGACCCTGTGGTCGCCCCGATCATTCTTTCACCCTTCACTTATACCAGAAAGTGCCGTTGAATTACAGCAACCTACCGATGAGGTATAAAGCGGGATAGAAGAATATCCACACCAGGTCTACAAAGTGCCAGTAGACCGCGGCTGCTTCCACGCCCCAATGTTGTTCAGCGGAATATACGTCTTTGCGGACGTTATTCAGGACAACCAGCAGGAAGATCAAACCAGTAAGGACGTGGAAGGCATGCATGCCGGTCATCATGTAGAAGACCGCCCCAGCCGCGCCGCTGCTGGCCGTAAGGCCTTCTTCAGCAGCAAGAGGCCATTCCACAGCAACCACACCCAGCAAAAAGCCGAGACCAAGTACAAAGGTGATGAGGACATTCGTTACGAAACCCTTTTTGTCGCCATGCGCCATGGCAGTCTCTCCGCGATTCATAAAGAATGAGGAGACCAAAAGCACGGTGGTCACGGCCAGACCGAGAATTTGATTCAAATGCGGGCGGGTGAGGCCAAGCAAGTTGACACGTGTGGCCATCAAACCTGCGAAGACAAAAGAATCGGATAGCAGGAAGAGCCACAAACCAAGGCGGTTGGTCCCGGTTTTGAATGAATAAGAGTGAGCCTCAGCGTCGCTCTCTTCATTCAATTTATAGATATGCATGTAATAGTACAGGATCAACGCGGCCTTGATGACCGCAACCATTACGAGAATGGAAACGGCCTGGAACGTAACCGCAACAAAATACTCCAGGGCGGTCAAGACAGCCAGGTAAACAAAGATCACCACACCCTGGCGGAAAGCAGAAGATTTATCTAATATATGTGACATTGGAATCCTACCCCTTAGTTATGTGCTTGCTTTTGGCAGGCGCGGCAAATTCAACATACTTCGAGCCTGGCAAACCATAATCGTACGGCTCGCCAACAACTTCAAAGGGCTGATCGTAGTTGTGCGTGGGCATGGGTGAAGGAACCTGCCACTCGGGCGAGCGGGAATTCCAGACATTACCATCCGCTATCTCGCCATTCTTGATACTGTTAAAGAAATTGTAAATAAAGATAAGCACCGAGAGGCCGATCAGATAACCCGCGATGGTTAAAATGAGATGGGTGGTGTCAAAACCGAGCGCAGGATCATAATCGACAATCCGTCGGCGCATACCAAGTAAACCGATCCGCATCATGCCGAAGGTCAGGACAAAGAACGAGGGGGTCATTAACCAAAAATGGATCTTGCCGAGGGTCTCATTCATGCGGCGGCCGGTTGCCTTGGGGAACCAGTAGTACAACGCAGCAAAGAATGGGAAGACAAACCCACCGAAGATGGTATCGTGGAAGTGCCCGACGATAAAATATGTATCATGCAGGTGCAAGTCAACCGAGACGGTGGCATTGGGGGGGCCGGTAAGACCACCCAACAGGAACACAACAATTCCACCCAATACAAACAACATCGGCGTGGGGAATACGATCTTACCCTTCCAAAGGGTTGCGACCCAGGAGAAGAATTTTACACCGGTTGGAATGGCGACCAATAGCGTGCTATACATGAACGGCAGGCGCAGGTATTCATTCATGCCGGATGTGAACATATGGTGCGCCCAGACGACAAAGCCCACCAGGGCAATACCAAGGGACGACATGGCTACCCAGCGATAACCAAACAACGGTTTGCGGGCAAAGACAGGCAAAAGTTCGGAGATCACCCCAAGGCCGGGCAGAACGAACACATACACCGCAGGATGAGAGTAGAACCAGAACAGATGCTGAAAGAGGACCGGATTGCCGCCCTTGGCAGGGTCAAAGAAACCCATGCCAAAGAGACGCTGGAACATCACCAATTGAAATGAAAGACCGATCAATTGTGTGGCGGTCAAGGCGATAATGGACGTGGCAACAGCCGCCCACACAAAGATGGGCATCCGCATGGCGACCATACCCTTGGAGCGCATGCGGATAACCGTCGCAAGGACATTCAATGCGCCCAAAATGGACGACCAGCCAGCCGTGAATACACCCAGGAAAAACATTTGCACACCGACGGGAGCACGGGCGGATAGGGGCGGGTAACCCGTCCAGCCTGTGCCGAAGCCGCCAAGAACAAGGCTCATCAACAACAGCACGGCCGCAGGAACAGCCACCCAGTATGAAAAGGCATTCAAGCGCGGGAAGGCCATGTCCTGTGCGCCAAGCATCAGCGGCACGACGTAGTTGATAATACCGGCGATGCCCAACAAGATGGACACGATCATGATCATGCCGTGCAGGGACATCAGGGTATTGTAAAGTTGAGGCCCATTCTGACCGAACAATTTCATGTCAACTGTCAGGAATTGCAGTTGAGATTGGGCAAGTTCGGTGCGGAAAATCAGCGCAAATAAACCGCCGATGCTGATCAGTAATAATGCGGTGACGATATATTGGATACCAATCACCTTATGGTCGAGGGAGACATTGAAATATTTTTCCCAACCAGAATAACGCTCTTCATGATGTTCAGGGGTATCGATGCCACGCGCCCACTTGAACCAGTCGCTTACCGAGCCGTTGCCTCCCAGGAAAAAGAGCACTCCCATAAAACCGCCCAAAACCCAGGCGGGTTCAGTAAAGAAAAATTTATCAGTTACACTCAGCCCCAGTGCAGCGCGAATGCCCGTAATCAAGCCGGCTCCCAAAAGAGTGCCGACAAATTGCCAGAACAAACCACGCATAAGGGCTGTGGAAAGGAATTTCTTCATAATTTATCCTCCGCCGATTATTTCAGCGTCTTGAGATACGCAATAATGTTTGCGATCTCTTCATCAGTCAATGTATAAGGCGGCATGGTGGACGGTGAGAAACCTGCCACTTCATGCGCCAGTGGATTACGAATGGATTCGGTAATATACGCATCATCAGCAACTGTGGATGTACCGTCAGCAAATTTGCGGATAGATCCGTAAGTCCCCAACCAGGAGGGTCCAACCAATTTTGAGCCGTCTACGGTATGGCAACCGGTACAACCGTTCTTCACTGTCAGCAGTTGGCCTTTTCCTTCGGGAGTCTGGGAGGCGATGGCAATTGCCTGCTGTTCCGCGATCCAGGCATCATAGTCAGCCTGTGTATTCACGATGACAGGGTTTATCATGTAAGCATGAGATGCTCCGCACAACTCCGCGCAACGGACCTTGTAATTGCCAAGCAGGGTCGGGGTAATGCGGTACTCGGTCACACGCCCAGGCACGACATCCTGCTTGACGCGAAATTCAGGCACCCAAAACGAGTGGATCACGTCCCCGGACTCCATTTTTAGCACCATCTGTTGATTCACAGGCAAATGCAATTCCTTGGAAATAATGCCGTATTCTGGATACTCGAAAGTCCAGGTAAATTGTTGGGCTTTCACCTTTATCGATAGTGCATCCGGATCCACACGGTTTATTTCACCGAGCGAGTAAGCTCCCATATAAGCAAAAGCCAACACCGCAAAGAGTGGAAGCACAGTCCATGTGATCTCCAACGTGGTGTTGCCTTCGAAATGTTCGCCATCCCCGATCTCACCCTTCCTGCGCCGAAAGACAACCAAACTATAGACCAACGGCACAAAAATAAGCGCGAAAAGGAATGACATCATAATGACCTGCCAGTTCCACAAGTGGTCGATCGAAACCGCCTGCAGACTTGCCTCAACAGGCATCAAACCTACAGCGTCCAGACCGACATAAGTGAGAATGGCCATCACAATGACCAGAATTCCCACGATTACAAAGTGTCGCATACGCTCTCTCCTCTTAGAAATTTAAAACGGGGAAACCACCCCAAGTTTCACTTAATTGGACAATTTATGTACGATTAGTCTCTATTTTCACAACCTGTCTACTATACCAAATTCCTTGCCAATTGTCACTATTTATTGTGGACATTGTGAGCATCTTCCTTAACCAATGCCTGCTCCTGTCGCATGGGAAAAAACAAACCGACTGTGTTGTTGACCAACACCGTCGGCGTATACGCACACATTACCTTGTACGCGGGTTAACACAATACTATGATTTCACACCCAGATCGGCCAGCAACTCTGTACTATGCTCTGCTGGACGCACATTCTCAAATACCCGTTTAATATTCCCATCTGCAGCAATCAGAAAGGTAGTGCGAAGCACTCCTTCATACTCCTTGCCCATAAATTTCTTCGGACCCCAAACACCATAAAGATCACAGACCTTATGCCCATCATCTGCAAGGAGTGGGAATTGCAACTTGAATTTCTCCTTGAACTTCACATGCGATTCAATCGAATCGGGACTCACGCCTAAAATTACCACGTCCGCCTTTTCATAAGCAGAATAATCATCCCTAAAGTTGCAGGCTTCCTTGGTACAGCCAGGCGTATCATCCTTTGGATAAAAATAAAGCAGGATATTTCTTCCGCGATAGTCAGAAAGTTTACGCGGCGTATTGGTATCATCCAATAATTCAAAATCGGGCGCAGGGACTCCAGAGGTAATGGGCATAAATAAATTTCTCCTTATTAATAAACGCTATTATAACTGCAATAGCATCGGCTCCAGTCCATACGGGGAAATTCGCGAAATCACACCTGATAAAAAATTTACAAATCTGCAAATTAGGCATACCTTACGGTATAATTCCGCCGCTCATTGCACACCAAATCATAAAACCGGGGATGTGCTGGAACTGGCAGACAGGCATGACTTAGGATCATGTGCCGCAAGGCGTGTGGGTTCGACTCCCACCATCCTCACTACAATCCGTCATTGAAAGCGTTCTTGGCAGGGCAGTTCTAATAACAATTGTCTTGTTGGAAAAATCACCCTCCTTACAATGACGTAAAAAGGATATTACTTTGAAAATCGAAAAACAATTACAGGAAGACCACTCCATCAAACTGATCGTGGAAGTGGACCAGGACAAAATGACCACCTACAAACGCCATGCTGCGACGAAGATCGCCTCACGCGGCAGCATCCCCGGTTTTCGACCCGGCAAAGCACCCTACGATATCGTCGTCCGCACCTATGGCGAAAGCGCAATTACCGAACAAGCCGTCGATCTGTTCATCGACTCCGAATATTCCAATATCCTCAAGGAAGCGGAGGTCAATCCCGGCGCGGCCGGCTCGCTGGAATCGATAGATAGCCTGGAGCCACCCAAATTCACCTTCCGTGTGCCGCTCGCTCACGAAGTGGATTTAGGCGACTATCACTCCATCCGTCTGCCATATGAATGGACTCCCCCGGAACAGAAAGATGTGGACGCGGCTCTCGAGGATTTACGCCAAATGCACGCCTCCACAGAAACTGTAGACCGCGCGATTGAAATCGGTGATTATGTTCTGGTGGACGTGAAATCAGAGACTACCGAATTGAACCGCACGGGCTTTGCCACTTTTGTCCGCAATGAAGACCGCGATACGGAATGGCCTTATAACGGCTTTGCCAGGGAACTTGTCGGGTTGAAAGCCGGCAAGAGTAAAACCATCAAACATAAATTCCCGGAAGAATGGGAAGTTGAAGAGTTGAAAGGCAAAGACGTTGAAATCGAAGTCACAGTCAAGACCGTGCGCGCTGTGACTCTACCGGACTTAAATGACGATTTTGCCAAGCTGGTTGGAGCCGGCGAAACACTGGATGCCCTGATGGAAGCCGTTAAGAAAGACGTCGAATCTCGATCACAGGCTGAATATGACGACAAGTATTTCGTCGAGTTGATCGAAAAGATCAAGGAAGGCGCAACCATCAAGTATCACCAACACACCCTCGAACACGAGGGCGAGCATGTGATTTCGGATCTCACCAACCGCCTCGCTCAACAAGGCATGGACCTGGAGACCTATTTCAAAGTCCGCAGCACCACGCGCGAGAAATTCATCGAAGAGGAAGTTAACCCAGTCGCAAAGAAACGCCTCGAACGCGGCTTGATCCTGGATGAGATCGTCGCCAGGGAAAAGATCCAATTGGACAATGAAGCGCTGGATGCGGAATATAACAACACGCTCGGCAGCCTCGCCCAACAAGGCATGGACTTCAGCAAGATTCGCGGCGGGCGCAAAGGGCAGAAGCAATTGAGCGAGGCCATTGCCATGGAATCCGCCAGCCGCGTGATGACCCGCAAGGCGCTGGAGATGATCAAGTCGATTGCGATGGGCGAATATAAACCTGTCGAAGAGGCGGTAAACGAGTCTGGTCAAGAGGCGGAAGACACCAAGGAAGAAGCCGCCCCGGCCGAGGATAAACAGGAACAAGCCTCAGAGTAGGTATTGTCTGTGATTGACGGGCGGGTCTGGCTTGAACTGCAATTGACGCAGGGCAAGTATGAGCAAACGGCCTTCGCATTACCCAACCGCCATCGCCGTGACAACGTCTATCAAACTTTAATAAAAATCCAACATAATTTGTGTATGATTGTCCCAACTTAAAGGAGACAAATATGATTCCTGATTTCAAAAATGCCCGCATTGAGCAAAGTCGAAATGTAGTTCCGATGGTTGTCGAAAATACGGGCCGCGGTGAACGCGCCTATGATATTTACTCGCTTTTGCTGCGCAATAATATTATCTTCCTGGGCACGCCGATCGACGACCAGGTGGCAAATGTGATCGTAGCCCAATTGCTGTTCCTAAACCACGAAGATCCTGACAAGGAAATTCGCATGTACATCAATTCACCCGGCGGACAAATTTACGCGGGACTTGCAATCTACGACACGATGCAAATCATTTCGAATCCGATCAGCACAGTTGCCGTCGGCGTGACCGCTTCCTTTGGGACCGTGCTGCTGACCGCCGGCACGAAGGGCAGGCGCTACGCCCTGCCGCATGCCACTATTCATATGCACCAGCCTCTTGGGGGCGCGCAAGGCCAAGCCACGGATATTGAAATTCAAGCGAAGCAAATTTTGCATTTGAAAGCCTTATTGAATGGCGTGATGGCAAAACACACAGGCCAACCTCTTGAAGTGATTGAACGCGATCTTGACCGTGACTACTACCTCGATGCGCAACAGTCTGTGGAATATGGCCTGGTGGATCAGGTAATCGAAACGCCGGAGAAGGTTATTAAGTAAATTTGCTGTTAGCATTTTGCTGTTGACAGGACCTCGAGGAGAAATCTTCGAGGTCTTGCGTTTATAATAGCGATGGTATCGCAGCGCACAATTTGACCTCCTTAATGTCAGGATATCGCTTGACTGCTTTATTCGTCAATCAAAATTTGAATAGGAAACAAATCATGACTTTCTCGATTGTCGCATGTGACTTAAAAGATAAAAGCTGGGGCATAGCCGTGGCTTCAAAATTTCCTGCGGTTGGCGCAGTTGTCCCGTGGGTCCAAACAAATGCGGGCGCGATCGCAACTCAATCATTTGCGAATACATCCTTTGGTCCGCGTGGACTGGAAATGATGGCAGATGGATTATCGGCAGATGAAACACTTGCAAGGTTGCTCAGGGATGACCCGGATCGCGAATTGCGTCAGGTTGGAATTGTTGATGCACGTGGTCGTGCGGCAACCTTCACAGGGAGCGGATGTTTTCCTTGGGCTGGCGGCATAACCTCCAAAGGGTATGCGATCCAAGGAAATATTCTAGCCGGCGCGAAGGTCCTGCCTGCTATGGAAAAGAAATTCCTTGCCACCCAGGGCAATCTTCCCACTCGTTTGTATGCGGCGCTTTTAGCGGGTGACCGCGCAGGCGGCGATAAACGCGGGCGCCAATCTGCGGCTCTTTATGTAGTAAAACCAAATGGCGGATACGGCGGTTTTATCGATCGTTGGATCGATTATCGCGTGGACGACCACGACAATCCAGTACCGCGTCTTGGTGAATTATTGGAAATGCACGAACTATATTTTGGAAAAAGCCTCGCCAGCGAAAGAATTACATTGAAGGGAAAATCCCTTGAGCAAATGTCCGCGATCCTGAAACGTGAAGGTTATCAAAAAAAGAATACATCTTTTCATGATGCTTTCAATACTTTTATCGGCAATGAAAATTTTGAAGAACGCGCCGACCCCAATGCCCAGTGGATCGACAAGCCTGTAATGAAGTATATTTTGAAAAAATATAGTTAATAATATATATGTCGTTACGATGAGCGCCCCTGTTCTTCACCCGCACACATCGTTCCCGAACAGGGACTGACATGGAGACCTATGATTTCATCAAACATAAAAGCCCTCATCCTCGATATGGATGGCGTGATCTGGAAAGGCGATGCGCCGATTGGTGACCTGCCAGCCATATTTAAACGCATCCGCGAGCGTGGATTGAAATTTGTCTTTGCCACCAATAATGGCACAAAAACTCCGGAAGAATATCAGCAGAAGTTAGCCGGGCTTGGCGTGGAGATCAATGCATCGCAAGTCGTGACCTCCTCGTTGGGGGTCGCCTTCATGCTGGCTACTACCTTGAAATATCCGCGCGGGGCGAGGATCTTCGTGATCGGAGAAGATGGCGTTCGCGTGGCGCTGGAAGAAAAAGGCTTTGAAGTATTGTCGGTTGAGGACGCACCTCAGGCGCAAGCAGTGGTCATGGGCATTGATCGAGATATTAATTTCCAAAAAGTCACCGAAGCGACCTTGCTCGTGAGGGCGGGTATCCCGTTTTACACAACCAATACGGATAAAACCTTCCCCACCCCGCGCGGAGAAATCCCCGGCTCCGGTTCGTGGCTCTCGGTCGTCATATCTGCAACAGGCGTAGAGCCGATTGTAGCTGGCAAACCATTTCCGTATTTAATGGAACTAGCTCTCGAAAAACTCGGGACAAAGAAAGAGGAAACCCTGGTCGTCGGCGACAGACTTGAGACAGACATTGCCGCAGGTCAGGGTGTGGGATGCCCTACTGCGCTGGTGTTAAGTGGTGTTTCCACAAAAGAACAGGCCGCTCAATGGACACCGCGGATGGATTTGATTGCAGGGAGTTTGGCAGATTTGGTTTTCTAACCATGCAACTCATTTACGATCTCACTTTTTCTGAATTAGCCGGTCTTCTCAAAGATTGGGACGAACCCGCCTATCGCGCAAGGCAGGTCTGGCAGGGGCTGTATCAACACCTCTACAGCATGCCTGAGCAGTTTACGAATTTATCCAGGTCCCTGCGCGAGAAAATGGCGGAGAATTTGGTCTTCATGCCTTTTTCAGTGAAGGTCTATCAGGATTCTTCAGACAAGCAAACTCGCAAGACCTTATTTGAATTACCCGATAAGAACTTGATCGAAGCGGTCTTGATGCGTTACGGCGACCCCGCTGACACTCATGACGGCTCCGATGCCCGGACATCAAAACCAAGGAGAACACTCTGTATCTCCACCCAGGCAGGCTGCGCCATGGGATGTGTGTTCTGCGCTACGGGTCAACTCGGATTCAAGCGTCATCTTTCAAGCGGAGAGATCGTGGCGCAGGTCATGTATTACGCGCAAATGTTGAAGGAGAAAAACGAAACGGTCAGCAATATCGTTTTCATGGGCATGGGCGAACCGTTCCATAATTATGAGAACACCATGTCTGCCATTGACAGGTTGAACGATTCCCAGGGCTATAACTTCGGCGCAAGGCGTTTCACGATCTCGACCGTCGGGCTGGCGCCGCAGATCAGGCGGTTTGCCGATGAACAGAGACAGGTCAATCTCGCCATCTCCTTACATGCCGCCGATGACAACGCCCGCGTAGAAATGATGCCGGTCAACAAGCGCTATAAAATTGATGAGTTACTGGAAGCCTGTAAATATTACGTCATGAAAACCAGCCGCCGAGTCTCATTTGAATGGGCATTGATCAACGGCGTCAACGACACCCCCGAAGTTGCAAAAAAATTGGCCGCCAAATTGCGCGGACTCATGTGCCATGTCAACGCCATCCCGCTTAATCCCACTGCGGGATTCGACGGCAAAGCCACAGACCGTCAGCGGGCGATCCTGTTCAAAGAAACGCTGGAGCAGGCTGGAATTCCGTGCACGATCCGTATGCGTCGCGGCATTGACATCAATGCAGGCTGTGGCCAACTCGCTGGGGCGGCGTCAAATTAAAAGTAAGAAGGAGCACCCTTCGGTCCGTTCAGGATGATATGAGGAATTGTCTACACGAAAATCGGAAAGGTCTTGTTATAATTCCTTCTCAGGTCTCATTAAACTTTTGCGGATATCATTGCAGGAAACAATTGATTAAAGTACAGTCATTTATCTTTATCAAAGGTGAAACTCCATGGATCAAAAACAAAACTGGCTCGAACGCCCCATTCATTCGTCTCTCCCAGCTCTAACAAATGAGATCGCGATCTTCGCGATCGTTGTTTTGCTGGCATTTGTTACCCGCTTTTACAACCTCGGCGCGCGCGTGATGAGTCATGATGAAAGTTTGCATACCTATTTTTCATGGCTGTTATATCGCGGACAGGGTTACCAGCATTCGCCCATGATGCACGGACCCTTTCAATTCCACTCCATCGCTCTTTCCTACTTTTTGTTTGGCGTATCCGATTTCACATCACGCATCCCGGCCGCCCTATTCAGCATCGCCACGATCTGGATGGTCTGGCATTGGCGTCGTTACCTCGGCAAATGGGGCGCGTTAATTGCCGGCTTTTTACTGGTCATTTCGCCCTTCATGCTTTATTACGGGCGTTATGTCCGCAACGAATCGTTTGCCGGCTTCTCCGGCATTGTGATGTTATACGCCATCCTGCGTCACCTCGAAGTTGGCGGCAAAAAATATCTCTTCATGCTGGCAGCCGCGCTCGCGCTTCACTTCACGGCAAAAGAAACTTCGTTCATCTATACTGCGCAGGCGCTTATCTTCCTTGCCATTTATTTCATCGTGCAGGTCACGCGCCGCCCATGGAAAAACGCAGAACGGGATTATCGCATCTTCATCATTGCTCTCAGCATCGCTGTTTTGCTCGCAGGCGGCGCTGCGGGATACGGACTCTACACCCGCGATGAAGCCACCCTTTCAGGAAATGAGACTGCGGCCCCAAGCGACCCAAGCGGTATTACATCGCCTCTGACTCCGCCCGAGCCTGCTTCTCTTTCCATGACAATAATCCTGGGCTTAGCCGCTTTTTCTGCGTTCATCGTCACCGCCTTCTTCCTCATTCGAGGCTACTCCTGGGAACGCATCCGCAACGAACGCTCCTTTGACCTGCTCATTGTCACAGGGACAATCGTCCTGCCGCAGTTAGCGGCCTTTCCCATAAAATTGTTGGAAAATACACTAAAAGTTACCCTTCCAACCACTGCCCCAGAGGTACAAGCCTTAAGTGCAGACCTGCGCTCCATTCTGATTATCGCCGGTTTCCTGCTCGGCATGTTTATCATCTCTGCAATTATAGGTCTTTTGTGGAACAAGGAAAAATGGTGGCAGACCGCCCTGATCTTCTGGGTTCCTTTCACCATTTTATATACCACTGTCTTCACCAACAGTGACGGGTTCTTCACAGGCACGATCGGCTCGCTTGGATACTGGATCATCCAGCAGGGCGTCGAGCGCGGCAGCCAACCCTGGTATTACTATCTGTTGGTACAAATCCCCATTTATGAATTCCTGCCCGCGCTCGGCTTCATACTTGCCCTGGTTCTTGGCTTTAAAAGAAAACCCGCAGCAATGATTGAGACTGGCGAAGAACAAGATGGAATCATCGGCCCGCTTGCAGAGAAGAATACGGAAGAAAGAAACTTCCCCAATACCTTTGGTCTATTGGTTTGGTGGAGCGTAATTACCGTTGTCGCGTTTTCCTATGCGGGCGAGAGAATGCCCTGGCTGACCTACCATATGGCATGGCCCATAATCCTGCTCACAGGCTGGGCTTTGGGACGGGTGATAGACACAACCGACTGGGGAAAATTGAAAGGACGAGGCATCCCGCTCGCCCTGGCAATGTTGGCTATATTTATTGCCAGTACAACAGGCATGGTACTCGCTCTTAACGGGCCGATCCCTCCGTTTCAAGGAAAGGAACTGTCACAATTACAAGCAACCAGCGCCTTTCTTCTGCCTGTAATTACCACCATCCTGAGCGCTGTCGGTATCATTTACTTCTTGCGAGAGTGGACTCTCAGAGAGATCAGAAACACATTCGTTTTGGTCTTCTTCGCTTTTTTGGCTTTGCTCACAATCCGCGCTTCCTTCCGCGCTGCATATATAACATACGACCAGGCCACAGAATTCCTCGTCTATGCCCACGGCGCAACGGGCATTAAACAGGTAGTGGAACAGGCAAAAGAAATCTCCGAGAGAACGACGGGCGGCATGGGGGTAGCTATCGCCTACGATGCAAGCGCTCCAGATACAGGAGTCTCCTGGCCTTTCGTTTGGTATCTGCGGGATTTCACCAACCAGCGTTCATTCGACCAACCCACCCGTTCCTTACGCGATTCTGTCCTCATCATCGTGGACGAGAAGAATTTTGACAAGATCGAACCAGCCATCGGCCCCGGTTATTACCGGGTGGATTACATCCGCATGTGGTGGCCCATGCAGGATTACTTCAACCTTGTCAGCGACCGCGACCCCACTGCCCCATTCCCGGAAGATTACACCTGTAAGGGCATCATGAGTTTTCTGAAATTGCGAAAATCAAAGGATTATTCAAGATTTTGCGAGGGCTTCACCAATCCTAATATTCGAGCGGGTATTTTACAGATCTGGCTTAACCGGGATTACACCCTGTACGCGCAAGCCAAGGGACGCCCGGATCTGGCCCTCACAACCTGGAGTCCTGCTGATCGAATGCGCCTCTATATCCGCAAGGATATTGCCTCCCAGATATGGAACTATGGCGTTGCGCCCACTGTCGTTGAAGCCATCAAAGACCCAACTGAAGGAAAATATGTCCTGCTCACCGCGGATTTGATCTTCGATTCAACGCTGGCAAACCCTGTCATCATGAATGCGCCGCGCTCGCTCGCCTTTGCCAAAGATGGCACAGTGTTTGTTGCCGACTCCCGCAACCACCGCGTTTTGCATCTTGATATGGGAGGGAAAATCCTGCATGAATGGGGCATTTTTGCGGACGGCGTGAACATCCCCATTGGACCCGGGACGTTCAATGAACCCTGGGGGATTGCCGTTGGCCCGGATGGCTCGGTCTATGTCACAGACACATGGAATCACCGCATCCAAAAGTTTACAGCGGATGGTAAATTCATCATGACCTGGGGATTTTTCGGTCAGGGCGAAACACCGGAAGCCTTCTATGGGCCGCGTGGACTGGCGACAGATGCCCAGGGACGGGTCTATGTCACAGATACAGGCAACAAGCGCATCGTCGTGTTTGATGCGGACGGGAATTTCATCGCCCAGATTGGAGGCGCAGGCTTCCAGCCGGGTCAATTCGATGAACCCGTCGGCATCACCCTCGATCACAATGGAACTGTTTACGTTGTGGACACATGGAATCAACGCATACAAACTTTTACCCCGCTTGAGACCGATAACTCCCTCACCTTTCTGCCCGACAAGCAATGGGATGTGTACGGTTGGTTTGGTCAGTCTTTGGACAACAAACCTTTCATCGCCGTAAACGATGACTTGCATGTGTTCATCACAGATCCCGAAGGATTCCGTGTGATAGAATTCGACCAGGAAGGCGCCATTGTTCGCACATGGGGTGAGTATGGAAATACACCCTCAACCTTTGGGCTTGCTTCTGGCATCGCCGTGGACTCAGACGGTCACATCTGGGTGACGGACGGCGCATTTAACCGCATCATGAGATTTACACTGCCATAATGCAGGCACCTAAAATCCCGTGAGTTTTAAAACCCACGGGATTTTATAGTTTTTCATAGTTGCAAAATTTTATGGTGGTATAATGCCGATGCTTTTTAGCAAAAAATCCTCCGAGGGAGACTAATGAAACTCCACGAATACCAATCCAAGACAATTTTTTCCAAATATGGCATCCCGATTCCCAAGGGAAGGGTTGCGGCTACCGCTCAGGAAGCAAAGCAAATCGCAGATGAGCTTGGTGGCCGCGTTGTCATTAAGGCGCAAGTGCTGGTGGGTGGGCGCGGAAAAGCAGGCGGCGTAAAGCTAGCCAAGGATTCCACTGAAGCCGAACAACTTGCGGCCCAAATTCTGGGCATGGACATCAAAGGCCTGCCTGTCCGCAAGGTACTTGTCGATGAAGCCTCTGCCATCGATCAGGAAATCTACTTCTCCATCACCAATGACCGCGCAGCGAAAAAACCGGTCATGATCGCTTCGGCCGCAGGCGGAGTGGAAATCGAAGAAGTTGCCGCGAAGACTCCTGAGAAGATCGTCAAAGTTCATATTGATCCATTGTTGGGATTACGTGAATACCAGGCCCGTGATGTGGCTGTGGCAATCGACCTGCCGCGTGATTACTGGAAGGAATTTGTGAAGATCGCCATGAGTTTATGGCAGGTCTACAGTGCGACAGATGCCATACTGGCAGAGATTAATCCGCTGGTGATTACAAAAGACAAGAAGTTGATCGCGCTGGATGGCAAGATGATGATCGACGACAATGCACTCTTTCGCCAGCCTGATCTTGCAGAAATGCGCGACACAGACGAAGACGCTCCCTCCGAAATCGAAGCCCGCAGGTTCGGACTTTCCTTCATCAAACTGGAAGGCAATATCGGCTGCATGGTCAACGGCGCCGGTCTCGCCATGACCAGCATGGATGTGATCAAACTCTTCGGCGGCGAACCTGCCAATTTCCTGGATGTGGGCGGCGGTGCAGGCGCGGAAAAAGTTGCCGCTGCCATGCGCATCATTCTGACAGACCCAAACGTCAAGGCCGTTTTGTTCAATATCTTCGGCGGTATCACCCGCTGTGATGAGGTGGCGCGCGGCATTCTCACGGCCATGGATGAAGTCAAACCTAAAGTTCCAATGATTGTGCGCCTTGTGGGCACGAACGCCGAGGAAGGCCGCCGCCTGCTCGAAAATGCAAATATGATCACCGCAGAAACCCTCGCCGACGCGGCGAAGAAATCTGTTGCAGCCGCGAAGAAAGGGAAATAATCCATGAGCATATTAGTTGACAAGAACACCCGCCTGATCGTGCAAGGCATTACAGGCAATGAAGGCTTGTTCCACACCACCCAAATGGTCGCGTATGGCACAAATGTTGTCGGCGGCGTGACGCCCGGTAAAGGCGGCGAATGGGTCCTGGATGGCAAGCTGCCCGTCTTTGACTCCGTCAAAATGGCGAAGGATGCCACTGATGCAAACGCCACCATCATCTTCGTCCCTGCCCGCTTCGCTCCAGACGCCATGTATGAAGCCGCAGACGCAGGCATCCCCCTCATCATTTGCATCACCGAAGGCGTTGCCGTTCAGGATATGATGCGCGTGCGGAACTATCTCGACCAGAAGAAAGTCCGCCTGGTCGGGCCGAACTGCCCGGGCTTGCTTACCCCCGGTGAAGCAAAGGTCGGCATCATTCCCGGTGACATCGCCATTTCCGGCAATGTGGGCGTGGTCTCCCGCTCTGGCACACTGACATATGAAGTCCTTTACGCCATGAAGAATCTCGGCATGGGCGCAAGCACCTGCGTCGGCATAGGCGGCGACCCGGTGAACGGCACAAACTTTACCGATGTGCTGCAAATGTTCGAACATGATCCCAGGACCGAGAAGGTCATCATGATCGGCGAGATCGGCGGTAACGAAGAGGAAAAAGCCGCGGAATACATCTCATTAAAGATGACCAAACCTGTCGCATCCTTCATCGCCGGTCTAACCGCGCCTCCCGGCAAGCGCATGGGCCACGCAGGCGCGATCATCGAAGGCGGCGCAGGCACAGCCGCAGACAAAATCAAAGCCCTCGAAGCCGCCGGCGTAAAGGTCGCCAAGCATCCGGAAGAAATTCCAACCCTTTTGATGTAATCGTCATGTCCTTGCGAGGAGGGTGTAAGCCCGACGAAGCAATCCCCTCACAAGGACATATTAAAAACACGTAGAGCCGCCTTCAACAGGCGGCTCTACGGTTATAATCTGAGTCAACCAATTATTTCTTGCGAGCGTCAATGTAATTGACAGCTTCACCGACAGTGGTGATCTTCTGGGCATCTTCGTCGGAGATCTCGGCGCCGAATTTATCTTCAAAAGCCATGATCAACTCCACCAGGTCCAGCGAATCAGCCTCCAGGTCCTCACGGAAGCGCGCTTCCATTGTGATCTTCGCCTCATCCGCACCAAGCAAATCCTTAACGATTGCCTTGAGTTCTGTATATGTATCAGACATTACAACCTCCAATTTAATTTTGATAGACTTATTGTAATCGCTTGGCAAAGTCTGTCAAGCCAGCATTATCAATCACAGGAACACTACCCCATGACAAAAGTTGCGCCAATCGACCAGCGAAAAGCAGACCACATTAAAATAAACTTAGAACAGGATGTGCGTTCTGCCCTGACAAGCGGACTCGAAAAATATCGCTTCATCCACGAAGCCTTACCCGAACTCGACCTGAACCGCATCGACACAAGCCTCAGCCTATTCGGCAAACAATTGACAGCGCCCATCCTTGTCAGTTCGATGACCGGCGGCACGTCAGAAGCGGAGACCATCAACCTGCGCCTCGCCGAAGCCGCCCAGGAATGCGGCATCCCCATGGGAGTCGGTTCACAACGCGCCGCGATTGAAAATCCCGAACAAGCCCGCACGTTTCAAGTGCGCCGTGTCGCGCCCGATATTTTGTTATTCGCCAACCTCGGCGCAGTGCAGCTTAACTACGGCTATGGAATAGATCAATGCCGCCGTGCGGCGGAATTGATCGAAGCCGACGCGTTATACCTGCATTTGAATCCGCTACAGGAGGCCGTGCAAAACGGCGGGAATGTGGACTTCGCTGATCTTACAAAGAAGATCGAAGAAGTCTGCAAGAAAATCGAAGTTCCTGTCATTGCGAAGGAAGTTGGCTGGGGAATCTCAGAACGGACAGCCAAACTTCTCGCCGATTGCGGCGTCTCCGCCATTGACGTGGCAGGCGCAGGCGGCACAAGCTGGTCACAGGTGGAAATGCACCGCGCCTCCGACGAGCACACTCGTCAACTTGCCGCGACCTTCGTCGGTTGGGGTATCCCAACTGCGGACTCCATTTTGAATGTCAAGAAAGCTGTCCCCGACATGACGGTCTTCGCCAGCGGCGGACTCAAAGACGGACTCGACATCGCCAAGTGCATCGCCCTCGGTGGGACCCTCGGCGGCATGGCAGGAGGATTCCTCAAAGCCGCGGCCGTCTCAACTGAGAAAGTCGTTGAGATGATGAAACTGACAAAGCGGCAGATTGAAGTGACGATGTTTGCGTGCGGAGCAGGCAGACTCCAGGAATTGAGACAGGATAAAATGGTCGTAACGAATTACACATCGTCAAATACACGGTGACTGGATGAGGCCGATGCAGAAATTTCCAAAATTATTTACCGTTCTCTCTCTGGTTGTTATCGCTGGCTTTTTAGTCTTGGTTATTTTGCAATCACAAACAAGTTCCCCTCAATTGTCAGACCCACCCACCGTTGCCCCTGACATGGGTTTCGAGGTGAATATCCCACAAAAAGCGCTCTTAAGAAATTACGTAGCCGTTTCCGTCATGGCGGCTCCAGGAACAATTTGTGACCTAACCTTTGTTTCCCCTTCGGGCGAAACTCATCGCATGCATACAAGCGCAAATTCAAATGGACTATGCGAATGGAGATGGAAAATCGAGGAGTCGCAAGGAAAAGGCTCCGGAAGATTGATATTCACCATCGATGGAATTAGCGAGACACATTTCATCGAAATACGATCCAGTTTCTAAAGCGGGGCAGTTTCAACCGAGAAAGCCGTTGACCGAATGAAGATAATACAGCGACAGAATGAAGTGACGGATTAAAAGTACTATGTAATAAAATCATTAGTAAATAGAACATATAAAAAAGGACTGGTGGTCAAATAACCACCAGTCCTTTTTACCTGCCAACTTATTACGGATTCGTCTGTTGTCCAGCGCCCCAGCCGCTCATCATGCCGCGGCCATAGCCAGCTCCCATCAAGCCGTTTGGTCGGCCGTTATAGTCTCCATTGTACATTGGGCAATCGCCGTCAAAACCAGTGCCGTTCATCATCCCGCCTCTACCAAATCCGCGGGAGAGCATCCAATCTGCCTGCTCCTGGGTAACGACATTGGCTTTCACAGCCGCCGTCAGCGCATTCGCACGGACTTCCGTCATCACTGCGGGGAATTCTTCAGCGGTGACACCAGCCGAGATGGCGATCTCGTACATGCTCTCGCCAGCCGCGAGGCGGGTATTGACATCATTAACGTTCAGGTCAAGTTGTTTTGCGAACTCAATTGTCATAAAGGTGTGCAGGGGACCTGTTTCGCCATTCTGCATCATGGGGCCATGTCCAGTAAATGGAGGTGTGCCATCCTGTGCGAACGCCGCGCCCACACCGAACACGCCAAGAGCGAATACTACCAAAGCAACGATCAAAATTGTCTTTTTCATTTTATACTCCTTTGAGTGATATTTCAGGCTTATTCCTGATTACGCTCAAAGGATACAACCGCAATGTAAAGTTCTCATAAAGAAAGCACAAAGAGTGGAAAAAGACCACACTGCAAGGCAAAGGCATCATACAATTTATTTAATCGCTCCTCAGAGCCCGGGGAAGCAGGGTCAGCTCTCATACCTCATTCGTCCTCTCCGGTCATCAACTTAATACGTTCCCACGGCTTCAAGTTTTCATCTTCAGCCAGCAGATTTTTCAAGTCATACAACTCGTCACGCAATGCGGCGGCACGCTCAAACTCCAGGTTCTTCGCGGCTTCCTTCATGTGCTTTTCCACCTCATTAATGATTTTGCGCAGTTCACCGCGCGGCATCCCGCTAATGCCCTTCACTTTATATTCACCCTTCATCTCCCCCACAGCTTTCGCAGACATTTCCTCCGTCAGGTCATGGATTTCCTTGTGGATGCTGATCGGCACGATGCCATTATCCTGGTTATATTTCACCTGCTTGGCGCGGCGGCGATTGGTTTCGCCAATTGCGCGTTTCATCGAATCTGTCTCGCGGTCTGCATACATGATCACGCGGCCATTTACATTCCGCGCCGCACGTCCAATGGTTTGGATCAAGGCTTTATCTGAACGCAGGAAGCCCTCCTTATCCGCGTCCAAAATCGCAACCAGGGAAACCTCGGGCAAATCCAGGCCTTCGCGCAACAGGTTGATTCCCACCAGCACATCAAACACACCCAAACGCAAATCGCGCAGAATGCTCACGCGCTCAAGTGTCTCCACTTCCGAATGCAAATAATTGACCTTGATCCCCAACTCTTTCAGATAGGTCGTCAAATCCTCAGACATACGCTTGGTCAGGGTTGTGACTAGAATCCGCTCGCCTCTTTCCACCCGCTGCCTGATCTCTCCGAGCAGGTCATCCACCTGGCCTTTGGTGGGACGCACATCCACCTCAGGATCCACCAATCCGGTTGGGCGGATGATCTGCTCGACCACCTGCTCGGCGTGTTCCAATTCATAAGTGGACGGAGTTGCAGACGTGTAAATCGTCGCGCCCATCACCTGCTCAAACTCGTCAAACTTCAGCGGACGATTGTCCATGGCGGATGGCAGGCGGAAGCCATATTCCACGAGCGTTTCCTTGCGCGCGCGGTCACCGTTATACATGCCGCGAATCTGCGGCACAGTCATATGACTCTCGTCGATTACCAGCAGATAATCACTTGGCAGAAAATCGATCATCGTCCATGGATGCGAACCAGGGGCGCGCCCGTCAAGGTGCCGTGAATAATTTTCAATCCCAGAGCAATAACCCACTTCCTTCAACATCTCCAGGTCATATCGTGTGCGCTGCTCTATACGCTGTGCTTCCAAAAATTTGCCCTGGCTTTTATAGAAAGCCAGGCGTTCCTCCAACTCTATTTCAATGTTCTTGATCGAATCCTTCAATCTGTCCGCATCGGTCAGGAATTGCTTGGCTGGAAAAATCGAAATCTCATTCGGCTCGTCAAACACTTCGCCGCTGACAGGGCTGAACTGCATGATGCGTTCCACTTCATCGCCAAAGAAAGTAATCCTAAATCCGCGCTTATCTTCGTAGGCAGGGATAATTTCAAGCGTATCGCCGCGCACGCGGAAGGTACCTGGACGCAGTTCCATGTCGTTGCGCTGGTACTGACTCTCGATCAACTGCCGAAGCAAAGCATTGCGGCGATAGATCTCACCCACCTTGAGAGTGACCGTCCCCTTGCCGAATTCTTCAGGCGAACCCAGGCCGTAAATACAGGAAACCGAGGCCACGATAATGACGTCACGCCGCGAGATCAATGCAGTGGTTGCTGAGAGGCGCAGGCGCTCGATTTCCTCGTTGATCTGAGTCTCTTTTTCTATAAACAGGTCGTGGCGCGGCACGTAGGCTTCAGGCTGGTAATAATCATAATAGGAAACAAAATACGAAACCGCGTTTTGCGGGAAGAACTCTTTGAACTCGGCGTATAACTGAGCGGCAAGAGTCTTGTTGTGAGCCATGATCAAGGCAGGCTTCTGCAATTCCTGGATCATGGATGCAATCGTGAAAGTTTTGCCCGTGCCTGTGGCGCCGAGCAAAACCTGATGCTTGAATCCTTTGTTGACACCGTCCACAAGTCCGCGGATGGCTTCGGGTTGGTCGCCCATGGGGATGAAAGGTGCTTGCAGTTTGAAATCCATGTTTTTTCCGTCGATCAATTATAGGAACGTGTGTTCTATTTTACTCCAAAGGCGGGGGGAAAACCAGCCGCCGGAAAGGTAACACGCGAAATAAAGTATAATTTATGACGGTAAGAAAACAACTCAATCTGCAATACATATCATTCAATAATTTTCGGCTTCATGAAAATATTATCTACTGTAGGCTTGTCAATCGGATTAATACTCATTGGCGTATCATTTTTCGCCGAACAAATCGGTATGGATAACGATGCAGGATGGGGCGCAGGAAGAATTCTGATGCTGGAAACGGGCACTGCACTGTTGTTAATATCCGTTTTTTCCATCGTTTTCCGGGATAAATTGGCATGCCTTAGACGGCAAATATCAGGGGTGGCAAATAGATTCAAAAAAATCAATTATTCCTCACAGATGATTATTTTCTCTACGCCTGCAGCACTTATTGTAATCGCATCATATGTCTGGTTTGCCTTGCCCGTTTTTAAAGCACCCATTTTCAATCATTATAGTTTACTGGCGAACGCATTCAAAAACCACCAACTTCATTTAATCGAAGAACCGCCGTCCGTGCTCCTGGCTCTGGATGACCCGTATGATTACGCGCTACGGAAAGAAAAGAATATTGAAAATTTCCCATGGGATGCGTCACTTTACAACAATAAGTTCTATTTTTACTGGGGACCCGTCCCATCATTGCTTCTGGTCTTTTTTGGAAATGAAGCGCTTATTCGCATTAAAGATGTTCACCTGGTTCTCGCCTTTACATGCGGGTTATTTTTCTATTGCATTCTGTTGAGTTATTCGATATGGCTAAGTTTTAATAAAGCCTTTCCGCCGTGGCTTTTCGGTATTTCACTCCTAGCAGTCGGGCTATCCGCTCCAACAGCCTGGCTTCTCAGTTCTTCAAGAGTTTACGAGGCGGCGATCAGTGGTTGTCAATTCTTCTTTATTGGGGGGTGTTACTGGGCATATTCTTCATTAAAAGATAAAGCGCCCAGTCCATCTAAAATTCTGCTTGCCGGCTTGCACTGGGCGCTTGCAATGGGAACAAGGATTACTATTTCTCCAGTTATATTTTTTACAACGGGAATGATGTTGTTTTATGTGTTAAAGCAAATAAAACCATTCTCCCTGAAGTCATATCTGCCCATGGCGTTGTACCTATGTGTTCCTTTGGTTGTCGCAGTGGCCGGGCTTGGCTGGTACAACTGGGCAAGATTCGGTTCGATTCTTGAATTCGGGATAAAATACCAGCTTGCAAATGTCAACTACAGCGTTTTTCACGATTCGTTTTCAACAAGATATATAAAAGAGAATTTATACAACTATTTTATTCATCCATTGAAATTACGCGGGTTGTTTCCTTATCTGAGGCCAATTGAGAATACATTTTCAAACGAGAGGCTTGCAGGGCTGGTATATATTTCCCCCTACTTTCTTTTCGCGGGGCTGTTTGTCGGGAGATTCCTGCGCCCCAAAAATCCACCGCATAACCGGGATGTGGATGATTTGGGAAATTGGCTGACACTTACCCTTGCTGGTTCATCGTTAATATCAACACTCGTCATCCTTTCATTCTATTTTCCCGCCACAAGATATGGACTGGATTTTATGCCTTCGTTGCTGTTGTTAGCAACAGCAAGTCTCGGGGAGGGCTACCGCTTGTCAGGCAAGAACAAAATCGCTGGAACAGTTTATATAATTTTCGTTGCCCTGGTCGCATTATTTTCAGCAACTGCAAGTTCTTTGGTTGCGTTCCCGCCGCAAAAGGAAAAATATGTAATTGTATTAATCAAAGGAATTTATCAATTACTTGGTTTTAGATAATCAAATTTACATATCGCAGGGATTTTTTCGTTACGCCATATTCAAATAAGAAAATATGAGAAGAATTCAAACCCATCTTCAACAAATCTCTTTTGACGAAAGATACGCCCCATTTATCTTTCTAATAATTGCATTTCTCGGTTTCGGCTTGCTTGCGAATCGACTTGGCTTTTATCAGGATGATTGGCCTCACATTTTTTACGCATTCAATAAAGGCATCTTCAGCCTCAAGGAAGAGCTGTATTACGATGGCCGACCAAACGCCGCGTGGCTTTATATTGGCATGTTCTATTTGCTCGGGACCAAACCGATGGCATGGCAAATCGCGGCGATCATACTGCGCTGGCTCACGGCAACTTTTCTATGGTATTTGTTCCGCCGCATTTGGCCTGCCAACATAAAACAGGCTACATTCGCGATCCTCATTTTCATTGTTCATCCATCCTTTTTGATACAGCCGTATGCAGTCAATTCAATTTTATATTGGGCGGGATTTTTATTCTTCGCGGCAAGTCTTCTGATCATGACTCGCAACACAACTGAACGAAAATATCGGATACCTCTCACGGTCCTGGCCGTAATGTTAGAGGCGGCGCATCTCTTTACAAGCGAATATTTCGTGGGCATGGTTATGATTCGCCCATTCATTCTTTACTGGATTTTACACGCACCTGATTTATCTTTCCGCCAACGAATAACAAAAGTGATCGCACACTGGATTCCATATCTCACGGTACTTTGCGCGTATGTGATCTGGAGATTGTTCTTATATATCCCACTGCCCAGCGGTGACCGCAACGCGCCCGAGGTTTTATACGCTTTGTTCAGAGACCCATTGCCAACACTTGCAAATTTGATCCGCACTGCATTGCAAGACTCGGTCATCGTCACCTTTACAAGCTGGTATCGGACTCTTGTACCTGCGTTGGTCGCTTTTAGTTCCATATTTAGTTGGTTCGTGATCTTTGTGACTCTACTTACTTTTATGATTACCTTTATTTATTTGAAGCAACTTAAAGAGAACGACAATAATGGGAGTTGGTTCGCCCAGCCATTGATCACGGGACTGCTTCTGCTCCTGCTGGGAATGTTGCCTGTATGGATCATTGGACAGGATATTGTGACGCATAAGAATCAATTTGCAGGCTCGCGCTATGGGATCGGAGCTACGCTTGGTGCGGCGATTATTATGGCAGTCATCATCGAAAACTTCATCGATAATTCAATAAAAAAAAACGTGGCAGTCTGCATCTGCGTCAGCCTGGCAGTAAGCATGCACCTGACCAACGAAAAGGATTTCACCTATTCATGGGAAAAGCAGGAACGCTTTTCCCAACAACTTCTCTGGCGCGCGCCAAAGGTAGATGCTGGCACCGCCATCGTTACTGACGAGGAAATCCTCGGGTATATGGGCGGGTATTCAGTCGCATATGCGATCATTACCACCTACCAACCTGGAAATATTGAAACACCTCCCTATTGGTATTTCCCGTTCTATTACACCAACCCAAATGTCAATGATTTCCTCGCGGGGATACCCTTGGAAGACAGTAAATTAACAATGAAATTTAAAGGCAACAGTAAACAAATGCTCCTGCTTTCGTTCAATCCTGAGCTAAATCGCTGTTTGTGGATTCTGCAGCCCCAGGATACAAACCTGCGTCTCATCAGCAACGACATGCGCGAGCTGAGCGCAGGCTCGAATATCAACCTCATCAAGCAGGCGGACGGTCAAGAGCCCTCCCTGCCTGAAGATATTTATGGAAAGCAAGGTCCAGGCTCATGGTGCTATTACTTCCAAAAAGCAGACCTGGCACGCCAGTACGAGCAATGGGATCAAGTGGTGAGACTTTGGGATGAAGCCCAGTCTGCCGGCGAGCGGGCAGATAACGGCTTTGAGTACATCCCCTTCATTGAAGGATTTGGCCATATGGAAGACTGGGAGCAAGTGAAGATGCTAACTAAATTAGCAAAACACATCACCGCAGGATTGGAACCCAGCCTGTGCAGTGCGCTGGATAGACTAGCCGTTGAAGCGCCAAGATCGCAACAGCGCGATGAAACGATCATCAACTTAAAAGATGATTTGATATGCAATAATTATCAGTAAGTAGAACAAGCGTTGGCCAGTCAGGAAGCGGGGGTGTCCATCAAGCGAGCCAGCACATCCAAAAGTTTCACAGTCCAGACTTCCTCTTTTGACAAGGTGACCCAATAAGCGGACCTGCCGCCGCGGACACCATTGCCAAGATCAGGCAAACGCTTCGGTTGCGACCCTTCAGCTGGTGCAGCGTACTTGAGCAGAATCTGCCCCGCCTCCATGTTGACAGAAGTCAGCCCCGCTTTTTCGGCGCGCAATTTCACCCGCATCTGATAAAGCAGGTTTTGTGTCATCTGCGGCATTTGCCCAAAGCGATCGCGGAACTCTGAGCCAAGTGCATCCAATTCAGTCTCATCACGCAGATCAGCAATGCGGCGATATAAACGCAGACGTAAATCCTGATCTGAAATATATTCAGCTGGAATACCAACTGCGAGGGGTAAATCCACATTCACAGGCATGGACAATGGAAGACTGAAAGCGGACGGCATAAGCGCCGAGGCTATATCCATATCCAGATTATTTTTCAATAGCAAACGGATACGACGGACTGAGTCCGCCAGCATTCTTGTATAAAGATGAAAGCCAACCGATTGAATATATCCATGCTGGCGCGTACCAAGCAAATCACCTGCTCCACGGATTTCAAGGTCACGCATGGCAATGGAATAGCCCGCGCCAAGCTGGGTATTCTCTGCAATCACCTCAAGCCGCTGCTGGCCTTCCTGCGTTGGCGACATTTTATTATGGCGGAAGAAGTAGGCATAGGCGCGCATCGCGCCGCGCCCTACCCGTCCCCGCAATTGATAAAGCTGTGCGAGGCCAAAAGTGTCAGCGCGGTCAACGACCAGCGTATTCGCATTCGGGATATCCAAACCAGATTCGATGATGGTAGTCGAAAGCAAAACATCAATCTCGCCCATATTGAAGTGGTGCATCACGCTTGCCAGCTGACCCTCTGGCATCTGCCCGTGACCAATATCCACCCGCGCTTCGGGGACAAGCTTGTTGAGATGCGCTTTCATCGCATCGATGGTCTGCACGCGGTTGTGGACAAAGAAAATCTGTCCGCCGCGTTCGAGTTCACGCAGAATCGCCTGCCGCACAAGCCGCGGCGAATACGGTCCGACATGCGTGATGATCGGCAGGCGCTCTTCAGGCGGCGTATTCAAATTCGAAATATCACGTACGCCCGTTAACGCCATGTAAAGCGTGCGTGGAATTGGCGTGGCAGTTAGGGTCAGCACATCCACTTCAGTGCGGAGTTTTTTGAGATGTTCCTTGTGAGTGACGCCGAAACGTTGCTCTTCATCAATCACCGCCAGGCCCAAGTCCTTGAAATGCACATCGGAAGAAATCAAACGATGTGTGCCGATGATAATATCCACTTCACCGAGGGCAAGTTTGTAAAGGATTTCGGTCTGCTCACGCGGCGTGCGGAAACGTGAAAGCATTTCCACTTTGATGGGATATGCCGCAAGTCGTTGTGAAAATGTCTCAAAATGCTGCTGTGCCAGTACCGTCGTCGGCACAAGCACAGCCGCCTGCTTGCCGCTCATCACCGCTTTGAAGGCGGCGCGCAAGGCAACTTCCGTTTTTCCATAACCCACATCGCCGCACAATAAACGATCCATTGGGCGGGCGCGTTCCATGTCGCGTTTAATATCATCAATTGCGCGTTTTTGGTCGTCAGTTTCGACGTAGGGGAAACTATCTTCCAATTCCTTTTGCCATTGTGTATCAGAGGCGAACGAAAAACCCTGCACCACCTGACGACGCGCATAAAGATCGAGCAGATCCTCTGCCACCTTCTGCACGGCTTCTTTGACGCGCGATTTCGTCTCACCCCATGCCTGTCCGCCCAGATGATCAAGCGAAGGCCTGCCACCATCCGCGCCAACATAGCGCGTGAGCCTGTCCGCTTGATGGACGGGGACATAGAGAATGTCACTGCGATCATATTCAACGGCAAGGTACTCTCTTTCATGGCCGTCCAGCTGTCGCTGGATCAGACCCGCGAAACGTCCAATGCCATGATCGACATGGACGACATAATCCCCGACCTGCAAATCGGCATAGAGCGATTCAGGGGTATCTGCAACCTGTCTCTGACGCGTACGCGGCTGAGGTCTCTCCCAGCCAAAGATTTCGGAATCAGTGACAAGATGAACCGAGGGCAGTGAACTAGATTGAAGTGTAAAGCCTTCTGATAATGAGGCTTCGATGAATTCAAGATTGGGATGATCCGCATCAGGATTATATTCGTTCCACAATTCATAAAGACGCGCTGATTGACGTGAAACGATAAAGACCTGTTCGCCTGTTTCCACAAGGGGTGCGAGATAATCAATAAAAGGTTTAAGCCTGCCGCCAAACCTTTCATCATGACCAAAACATGAAGCAAGGGCAATGTCTTCCTCACCCTGCCCTCTCCCTGAGTGAGAAAGTGAAGTTGAATGACCCAGTTCGAGCAATGAAAACTCACTCATATTGTCGCTCATATCGGACCAGGGAAGATATGGCACAGGGAAATCCGCGGAAAGCGTACCCTCCAAAATGCTCTCCTGCCTGAATTTGAGCGCCTGCTCTTCCACTTCATTCGCCATGACCTCAACCATGCTCAAATCATCCACCAACACCACGGACTTCTGCGGAAGGTAATCCAACAACGAGGCAGGTTGTTGATGCAGGAGCGGGATATGAAATTCGGAAAGCTGGAGGCCATCGTCAACCGTCTCCGCCAAAAACTCGCGCGCAGGTGTGACAAGAATATTTTCAAGCTTTTCAATTGTGCGCTGTGTAGCCGGGTCAAAACGACGGATGGTTTCGATCTCATCGCCAAAGAAATCAAGACGGACGGGCTTGGCTTCGGTTGAAGGCCAGACATCGAGCAGACCTCCGCGATGCGAGAATTGACCCGGCTCGAGGACAGTATTCACACGCTGGTAACCGACCCTCGCCCACTCACGGATCAGGCCGTCGGGTTGAATGCTTTGGCTTACCGATAATTTTTTACACGCTTTGAGAAAGTCGCGGCGAGGCAGCGTACGCGTCATCAATGAACGGGCAGATGAAACAATGATTGGCGGTGTTTCGGGCTTCTTTGTGAAAGGTAAATGATATGCAGAAAGTGCGGTAAGTACCTGCAAACGCTCACGGCGGGTTGTGATTCCCCAGGCAGCTTCTTCATAAAATAATGGATTCGGCTCTGCAAACAAATAGCGCGGGGATGTTATCCAAAAGCCCAGTTCATCCAATAACGAGAGTGCATGATCTACCCGATCGGTGATGAGCAGGATCGGGAGGTTTAAATCCGCATGCAGGGAAGCAAGGACCGGCAGGCGCGCAGAACGCGGCAAACCGAGCCCGGAGACAGGTTTGCCAATGTTAAGTTCTGTCAGCAGTTTCTTAAACTCTGCCAGGTTTTGGATCGAAGAAAGAATGTGCGCGGAAGACATGGATACGAATTAAGATTCCAGAATATCACCATTGAATTGATTCATCGCGGCGTTCAGTCCCTTCATTACAAACTCAAGCGCGGCGTCTGCGGCGCGGTCTAATACTTCGGAGAGGAATTTGAGATCGTCTTTGGAGAAATCCTGCAAGACGTAATCCTTGGGGTCCATACGGCCGGGCGGACGGCCAATGCCGAGACGCAAACGCGGAAAATCCTGTGTACCAAGTTTTTCGATGGTGGATGCCATGCCGCGCTGCCCGCCCGGTCCGCCGCCGGGGCGAATGCGGAGGGCGCCGAAAGGCAGGTCCAAGTCATCGTGAGCGACAAGCAGGTTTTCAAAGGGAATCTTATAGAAATGCAACAGTCCCTGCACGGATTGACCGGACAGATTCATATAAGTCTGCGGTTTGGCAAGGATGATCTTACGCTCTTCGTAATGTGTGGAGATGACAATGGCTTTGGATTGCAACTTCATGCCGTGCGCGTTCAAGCGGACAGCGAGATGGTCAATCAACATAAAGCCGATGTTATGGCGGGAATCTTTGTATTCACGGCCAGGGTTGCCAAGGCCAATGAGCAGAAAAGGGTCAGGTGTCATGTGTCAAGTTCCAGGGTTTAATTGTTTTTACGAAGACGAAGTAATAAAGAGAAGAAGATGAATAAAACCAGAACGATCAATGCGCCGCGACCAAAAGTTGAGTAGATGGAGGATATTGTTACCGAGGCAGGATTGAGGGGTAATGGTGTGGGCACGAAATAGGGTGTCACGCCAATGGCAGGCGGCTCAGTCAACGCAGGAGGCAGGTCGGTGGCGATAAGTTGAGGAAAGCTTGTATTGGCTGGGACAACCTCCGTTGGTACGGGGATATCGTTGCGAATTTTCAAGTCTTGAACAAGCACATCTTGAAAAGAGCCATCCAGAAGATGGACATGTAAACGCAGAGTGTAATCACCGTCTGTGAGCAAGGTGGTATCCCAGACAGCGATGACAGCACCCTCTACGGGCTGGGAAAATGTCTGGATATTGAACCATGTATCGGCAAGGTTGGCAGCGTTCTCATTTGGAGAGGCATATGAGAAAGCCAGTTCAGCAGATGAAAAATTTGGCGCATCCAAATTGCCCATGATCTCCACCTGTCCACGCAGCGTCTCACCTGCCTGAGGAGACGAGATGTTTACAGGCGTTTCCTGAAAGAAAATAATCATAAGGGCGAAGAGGATTTTCGTCATGGCAACTGTTGAGTCTAACATGAAGGAAAGGGAGGGTCAAATCTTGCTAATTTGAAAACAGATTGAAATGTACGAACAATTCTCGAATAATTATTTTTCTGGTAAACTCTAACCGTTCAATCACACTTAATGGCGGGTCGACCCGCTTTCCAAGGAGACCGAGTTTTATGGCACAACCCCGCTCTGAGCAAATGGTGGAACGCCTGCGCCTGATGCAAGCCGCCGCACCTGACATCGAAGCCTCAGCCATCGTCTCTGTGGACGGTTTGATCATGGCATCTGCCCTGCAGGAGGGTGTGGAAGAAGACCGCGTTTCCGCCATGTCCGCGGCAATGCTCAGTCTGGGCGAACGTATTTCAGGCGAACTCGGCCGCGGTGAACTGGAACAGGTGTACATTAAAGGCGACAAGGGCGCCGTCGTGCTGACTGCGATCGGTCATGAAGCTGTGCTAACCGTCATGACGCGTCAGAATGCGAAACTCGGTATAATCTTCCTTGAGATGAGACAAGCCACTGAAGAATTGTTGAAATTGATTGTATGAAAAACATACGATACTCACCACAAAAAAATATGCAACCCCGAATGGGGAGGGCTTAAACGCCCTCCCCATTCTCTTTGTCCTTCATCCCCACATTCTTCTCCCAAAATAATGAAGGGAGTAAAAAGGAAAACCATGGCCACTAAATATTTATTTTTCACTGGCGGAGTTGTTTCATCTGTTGGCAAGGGTGTGACCGCTGCCGCAATGGGGCTGTTGCTCAAGGAGCGCGGTTTCAAAGTTGCCGTACAAAAACTTGACCCGTACATCAATGTTGACCCCGGCACGATGTCACCTTACCAGCATGGCGAGGTGTATGTGCTGGATGACGGCGCAGAGACCGATCTCGATCTTGGTCACTACGAAAGATTCATTGACAACCGCCTGACAAAAGTCAGCAACTTCACTACAGGACAGGTCTACGCGGAGATCATCGCCAATGAACGGCGCGGTGATTACCTCGGTGGGACAATCCAGGTCATCCCGCATATCACCAACGAAATCAAACGCAGGATCGGTCTGGTGGCGAAAGAAACCGGCGCGGAAATTGTAATTCTCGAAGTCGGCGGTACGGTTGGAGATATTGAATCGCAGCCCTTTCTTGAAGCGCTGCGCCAACTCCGCAATGAAGTGGGTCGTGAGAACTGTATCTTTGTGCATGTGACCTGGCTGCCCACCATCGGCGCAACCGGTGAGATCAAAACCAAACCCACCCAACATTCCGTGGCCGCATTACGCTCGATCGGTATTTCGCCTAATATCATCATTGCCCGCGCCGATCAGGATGTGGATAAGAGCCTGTGCGAAAAAATCGCCCTCTTTTGCGATGTGGAAAAAGACTCCGTCATTCCGATGAAAACCGCTGACGTGCTCTATGAAGTCCCCCTGTTATTGGAAAAACTTGGCGTGGGCGAATTGATGCTTGGCAAGCTCGGATTGAAATCCAAAAGCAAGCCAAATATGCGTCCGTGGAAAAAACTTGTCGAGGACGTCCGCAAACCGAAGCCCACCGTCAAAGTGGCGCTGGTCGGAAAGTACGTTGAATTGCAGGATGCCTACATGTCTGTCCGCGAGGCGCTCAAACATGCCGGGCTTGCAAACGGCGCTGAGGTTGAAATCGACTGGGTGCACTCCGCGGACCTCGAAAAAGACAAAGGCTGGGATATCGTCAAAAAAGCGGATGCGATCCTCGTGCCTGGCGGTTTTGGTTCGCGCGGTATCGAAGGCAAGGTGCTTGCAGCGCGTTTCGCCCGCGAAAATAAAGTTCCCTATCTTGGTTTGTGCCTGGGCATGCAGGTAATGTGCATTGACTTTGCGCGTCATGTTTTGGATCTTGAGGATGCCAACTCCTCCGAATTTGATCGAAGCACCGAACACCCCGTCATTGACTTGATGCTCGACCAGCGTTCCATCACCGACATGGGCGGGACCATGCGCCTCGGACTCTACCCATGCCTGCTCCAAAAAGGGACGAAGGCCGCCGCCGCCTATGCAGTTTCCAAAGTGGAAGAGAGGCATCGTCACCGCTTTGAATTCAACAACGCTTATCGCGACTCCTTCAAAGAACATGGCATGGTTTTTTCCGGCCTGTCGCCCGATGGCAAATTGGTCGAGATCATTGAGCTGGCTGACCATCCCTACATGCTCGCAAGTCAATTCCACCCTGAGTTTTTATCCCGCCCGATGAAGCCGCATCCGCTGTTTGTGGGGTTGTTGAAGGCAGCGAAGGAGAAGGCGAAGAAGTAATCGCAAAGGACATCCGAAGGTTGCAGCCTCGGTCCAGGTTTCGTCTCGCAATATTTGGGATTATACTTGCAGCAGGTGAAGAGACACTTTATGGGTCTCCAATCCTAAAAACATTAATTCAAAACCAATCCTAAGCTTCTCAAGAAAATTTGCATAGAGATGCAAAGACCTTTAGGGTCTGGTTTTAGATGACAATCCCAGGAGTTCAAAATGGACACAACAATTGAAAGTATTTCCGCGCTGGAAATTCTCGATTCACGCGGAAACCCCACCATCGAAGTGGAAGTGGGGTTAATGGATGGTGCCTGGGGACGCGCAGCAGTACCTTCAGGCGCATCCACTGGCGAACATGAAGCGCTGGAAATGCGCGATGGCGATAAAAAGCGTTTTCTTGGCAAGGGCGTCCTGAAAGCCGTTGCCAATGTCAACGGCATAATCGCAGAGTCGCTCTTCGGTTGGGATGCTTCCGAACAAAAAGGGATCGATGCCGAATTACTCTCAATGGATGGCACACCCAATAAATCCAAACTCGGCGCGAACGCTATTTTAGGCGTCAGTCTGGCGGTTGCAAAAGCTGCGGCGAATTCGTTTGGAATGCCTTTGTACCGCTATTTGGGAGGCGTCTATGCCCATATCCTCCCTGTTCCCATGATGAACATCATGAACGGCGGCGCTCACACAGGCTGGCAAAGCACCGATATGCAGGAATTCATGGTGATGCCCCTTGGAGCGCCCTCTTTTTCAGAAGGCTTGCGCTGGGGCGCGGAAATCTATCACGCGCTCAAATCCGTTTTGAAGGAAAAGGGATATGGCACACTGGTAGGCGATGAAGGCGGGTACGCGCCTGCGCTTAAAGCAAACAACGAAGCTATTGAATTGATCCTTGCCGCAATTGAAAAGGCTGGCTTCAAGGCAGGACGTGGCCAGGAAGTTGCCATTGCACTTGACCCTGCCGCTTCCGAGCTCTATGATGAGAAGACAAAGAAATACAACCTGCGCAAGGAAGGCAGGGAATTGACTGGCGAACAAATGGTTGAATTTTGGGCAAAGTGGGTCAAGGATTATCCCATCGTGTCCATCGAAGATGGTCTCGCCCAGGATGATTGGAATTCATGGAGTTTGATGACCAGGGAACTAGGCGATAGGCTCCAGATCGTCGGCGACGATCTTTTGGTGACCAACCCCGAACGTGTTCGAAGAGCAATTGCAGAAAATGCAGCGAATGCCCTGCTCGTCAAAGTGAATCAGATCGGCTCATTGAGTGAGACCATCGAGGCCGTGGACCTTTGTCAACGCGCGGGATGGAGGGCGATCACATCCCATCGCTCAGGCGAAACAGAAGACGCCACCATTGCGGACCTGGCAGTCGCCCTCAACGCCGGGCAGATCAAAACTGGAGCGCCCGCACGCTCAGATCGTGTGGCAAAATATAACCAACTGCTGCGGATCGAAGCAGAATTGGGAAGTGAAGCAAGGTACGCAGGCTGGGAAGCCTTAAAATCAAAGTAATTTCACAGGGCAGAGAATAAATATTCTCTGCCCTGTTATTATTAGGGAGGCACACATGCCCAATAAGGAAATTGAAAGATATAAAAACAACCGTCAAAAAGAAATAGACGGAGCCGCGCTCTATCACACATTGGCCGAAACAGAAAAACAACCTCAGATGGTTGAGATCTACAATCGCCTGGCTGCCAGCGAAGAAAAACACGCCGCTGTTTGGGAGAAGAAACTCAAAGAATTGAATGTGATCGTACCACCGCGCATACCAAGCTGGCGTGCGCGCACCATGATCTGGCTTGCCAGAAAATTCGGTCCACAATTTATTTTGCCAACCATCGCAGGAAATGAAACCGCGGACAGCCGCGCGTACGATGGTCAACCCGACACGGAAGCAAGGGAATTCTCGCGCGATGAAAAATCTCATGCCCGCATGTTATCGATGGCCTCGCATTCAACGGGCGGTTTGCCCGGCGGAAATGTCGCACAATTGGAGGGACGGCATCGCGCAAGTGGAGGCAACGCCTTGCGCGCAGCCGTGCTCGGTGCAAATGATGGGCTCGTTTCAATCTTAAGTCTGGTTATGGGTGTGGCTGGCGCAACCAACTCAAACAGCGACGTGCTGATTGCCGGCCTTGCTGGTCTGTTGGCCGGCGCAGGCTCCATGGCTTTGGGCGAATGGCTTTCTGTACAAAGTTCACGCGAGTTATACGAACATCAGATAAAAATTGAAGCGGAGGAAATTGCAGAAAGTCCCGAGGAAGAGCAGGAGGAATTGGCATTGATCTATCAATCCAAGGGGCTGCCTGGCGATCGCGCCCGCGAACTTGCCTCGCATATGATGGCGGACAAGGGAAGTATTCTGGATACGCTCGCGCGCGAAGAATTAGGGATTGACCCCGAAGAATTGGGCGGATCGGCATACGAAGCAGCATTCACGTCATTTATCCTGTTTACAGTTGGGGCGATCTTCCCCATCTTCCCGTTCTTTTTCTGGAGCGGCGTAACCGCAATTTACATCAGCCTGGCAGTAAGCGGCATTGGATTATTTATCATCGGAGCAGCGATTACCTTGATGACTGGCCGCAGTGTCTGGTTCTCTGGTACAAGACAGGTATTGGTAGGGCTTGTGGCGGCAGCGCTGACCTTCGGCGTCGGCAAACTAATTGGGGTTTCGCTTGCATAAGTAAAAAAAATCAAACGTAGGAATATCCGTTTGAAAGCTGGCAAGCTCTGATTAAGCATGAAGCGATGCTTAAGTCTGTCATTTATTAAGGTAACAACAGATTCCCCGTCATGCAAAATAAACCCTCCAAAACCACCATTTTCCTGCTAACAGCCGGCTGCTTCCTTGCCTTCTTTGTCTTTGGATTCACTGATAACCTAAAAGGACCCACCCTGCCCTCCATGCTTGCGGAACTACACATCACCTACGGTACGGGCGGAAATATTTTCTTCGGTGAATACCTGGGATTTCTAATCGCCACACTCGTTACCGGCTTTTTGGCAGATCGCTTCGGGTTTAAAAGCGTGATATTACTGGCGGGTATTTTCCTCGGAATCGGCGTCGGCGGATACAGCACTTTTCAATCCGCAATATTGCTTTCGGGTTCACTCTTCGTGCTCGGACTGGGGCTGGGCGCCCTTGAACTTGGACCGAACGCAATCATCGTCAACCTGCACCGCGAACGCAAAGGGCTTTACCTCAATCTCATGGCGGTACTGCATGGGTTAGGCTCCCTGCTTGCACCGCTCTTTGCAGGATGGCTCTTGAACATAAGCGTCTCATGGCGCACAATCTATCGCTGGGATATTCTTCTCATTGCATTGTTTTTTCTGCTCTTTATCTTTCTGCGCTTTCCAAAAGCGGAGGAAAAACCACAACTTGACTTCCATCACATTCCACAAATTGCATTCAAGCGGCAATTGCCCTGGTTCTACCTCGCCATTACTTTTTATGTCGCAGTAGAGATCGGCATGGCCTCCTGGCTCGTGACCTTTCTACAGGAAATCCGCAACGCGTCAGTGCTGCAAAGTAACCAGGCGCTCTCCCTGTTCTTTGCCATGCTCATGGCGGGACGTTTGCTCGGCGGATTCTTTGTTCAACGCCTCGGTTATTTACGCTCGATTCTATTCATGGCGCTGGGCGGTCTGCTTTGTATCATCGCTGGCTTGTTTGGGCCCAAGGAGTATTTCTTTCTGCTGCCGGTCACGGGCTTCTTCCTTTCAATCATGTTCCCCACCCTCACAGCCGCAGTTTCAGACACGCACACAGAAAACGCAAATACCATCCTCGGCGTGCTCTTTACCTTTGCGGGTCTGGGCGGAGTGATCGGTCCCTGGTTAATTGGGTGGATCAGTGACTTGTTCGGTCTGCAAGCCGGATTCTCGATAATCGTTGTATTCATGATGATATTACTCATCTCCGTCATAATTCTTATGAATAGGACTTCAAATGAACAAAAGGCTTAACTGGGGGACTCCTTTCGACGGCTAAAATTAACCGCGCCTTGATCAAGCCCCTCACCGCCTCAAAACGGACCTGTTTACTGGCCGTTGCTTCGAGGAGCCAATCCTCCGCTGACCAGTATGCCCGCGAATGGAAAATACCACGCGCATACGGCAGCTATGAAGCCCTGCTCGCCGACCCCGAAATAGACGTAATCTACAACTCACTTCCCAATCATCTGCACGCCGAATGGTCCGTTAAAGCCCTGCGCGCAGGCAAGCATGTATTATGTGAAAAACCTCTCGCCCTTACCCTTGAAGAAGTGGATGCCATGCTCGCCGCTTCAAAAGAAACGGGGAAAACCTTGGCCGAAGCCTTTATGTATCGTCATCATGCCCAGACCCTGAAGGTAAAAGAAATGGTGGATAGCGGCATACTTGGAAAGTTACAACTCATCAAAGGCGCATTCACCTTTACCCTCACGCGTAAAGGCAATTACCGCTTCATAAAGGAAATGGGCGGAGGCAGTATCTGGGATGTGGGATGCTATCCCATCAGTTATGCGCGGATGATTGTCGGGGAGGAACCGCTTGAAGTCTTTGGCTGGCAGGTTGAAGGCGCGGAAGGAAACGACGAGTCTTTCATTGGGCAGATGAGATTTCAAAATGGAGTCCATGCCCAATTTGATTCGGGTTTTAATTCACCGCTGCGTTCCTATATGGAAATTGTCGGCAGCCAGGCAGTCTTAAAGATCCCTGCTCCATTTCAACCGGGGGTCAAAAATGAACTATTGTTGGTGCATGCTGATGTCGAAGAGAAAATCAAAGCGGACGGCAGTGAGTTGTACCTGGGAGAAGTGGAAGACATATGTGATGCCGTCGTGTTTAATAAACCGCCGCGAATTTCATTGGAAGACAGTCGAAATAATATCGCCGTGATTCTGGCGTTAATCGAATCTGCCGGCAGTAAAATACCCGTTCTACTTAAAGGGTGATTGGTTTTCTCGTGCAGCAAACTCGTTTCTTAAAAATCATAGATCAAATTCGAGGTTGTGGTTATAATAAAGTCACCATATTCTTAAGACTGGAGGCTTCCCATGGCAAGTGTTACTTACAAGAACATAGTTAAAAAGTTCGGCGACCTGACAGTCATCAAAAATCTCAATATTACAGTCGAAGATAAAGAGTTTTTGGTGCTGGTCGGTCCATCAGGCTGCGGTAAATCGACCGCCCTGCGCCTGTTGGCGGGATTGGAGGAAATCACAGATGGCGAGATCATCATCGGCGATCGTGTCGTGAACGATGTCGCCCCGAAAGACCGCGATATTGCCATGGTCTTTCAGTCCTATGCTCTGTATCCCCACCTTTCTGTTTATGATAATATGGCCTTTGGCCTTAAACTGCGCAAGACGCCCAAAGAGGATATTAAACGCCGCGTAAATGAAGCGGCGGAAATCCTTGGCATTACCGAACTGCTCCAGCGCAAACCGCGTCAGCTATCCGGCGGTCAGCGCCAGCGTGTGGCGGTGGGACGCGCCATCGTGCGTGAACCTAAAGTATTCCTGTTCGATGAACCGCTTTCAAACCTGGATGCAAAACTGCGCGTACAAATGCGCGCTGAGATCAGCAAATTGCATCAGCGTTTGCAAACCACCTTTATTTATGTAACCCACGATCAGACCGAAGCCATGACGATGGCCAGCCGCATTGCGGTAATCAACCAGGGCAATTTACTGCAATTGGATACGCCTCAAAACCTGTACGATCATCCAAACAACCTGTTTGTGGCCGGGTTTATCGGCTCTCCCGCCATGAACTTCTTCCCGGCAAAATTGGCTCGCAGCGGCGGGAAGGTCATAGTGGATGCGGGCGACTTCCAGGTGCCAATCCCGGATGAAATCGCCGCGCCCTATCAAAGTATGGACGGACGCAGCGTAATCTTTGGCATTCGCCCTGAAAATATCCATGACCCTGAATTCGCGCCTCAAAACATTCACGGCGAAAAAATATCCGCCAAAGTGGATGTGACTGAGTTAATGGGTAACGAAACCCTGCTTTATCTCCTGAGCGGAAAGAATAGCTATGTTGGCCGCGTTGACCCTCGCTCCAAGCTGCGTGTGGGTTCTTCAACCGAGGTCATTTTCGATATGGATAACATTCATATCTTTGACGCCAGCACTGAAGAAGCACTTCAATAAAGATCGATTTATGTTCTGGAGACGTGAAGAAATTTCTTCGCGTCTCTTTTTATTCAAGGATTAATCATGTCCATTCCAAAGTGGGTAAAAGATGCGATCTTTTATCAAATATTTCCAGACCGTTTCGCAAAAAGTGGACGCAGTCCCGCAAGCCATCTCACGTTTGAGTCGTGGGATTCTGCCCCGACACAGCATGGGTTCAAAGGCGGCGATCTATATGGCGTCATGGAAAAACTGGATTACCTTAAAGACCTGGGCATCACTGCCATTTACTTCAACCCGATCTTTGCTTCTGCTTCCAACCATCGCTATCATACTTATGATTACTATACCGTCGACCCGCTTTTGGGCGGCAATGATGCCCTGAAAGAATTATTGACTGCCGCTCACAAATGCGATATCAAAATCGTGCTGGACGGAGTTTTCAACCACGCTTCGCGCGGCTTCTGGCAATTCAACCATGTGCTGGAGACAGGCGCAGCCTCCCCCTACCGTGACTGGTTCCACTTCGACGAAGAACGCCTGAACGGGAAAAAACATTGGGGCGCCTACCCAACCCATCATGAGGAACAACTCCTCAGGCATGAAGACAGCCTGACTGCCATTGGATACCGCGCATGGTGGAATTTGCCCGCACTTCCGAAATTCAATACCAAGACGCCTGCAGTGTGTGAATTTATCTTCGGTGTGGCTGAATATTGGGTGAAGCAAGGCATTGACGGCTGGCGTCTGGATGTCCCCGCTGAAATAGATGATGATGAATTCTGGCGCGAATTTCGCCGTCGCGTACATGCTGTAAATCCTGATGCTTATATCGTGGGCGAGATCTGGCACGAGGCGCAAAGATGGTTACAAGGCGACCAGTTTGACGCGGTGATGAATTATCTCGTTACGGCGGCATCCCTGGGTTTCTTCGCCAACTCTCATCTGGACATGGCTGTGCTTCAACATGCGGGCGGATTGAGAGATCGCGTCCGCCCGATGAACGCGCACGATTTCGCAAATGAAATTGACCGTATCCTGCATTTATATCCACAGGAGATTACCTTCGCGCAGCTCAACCTGCTGGACAGCCACGATATGCCGCGCTTCCTCTCCTGCGCCGGCGGGGACAAAAATTCGCTCAAATTGGCATGGTTGTTCCTGTTCACCATCCCGGGCGCGCCCTGCATTTACTACGGTGATGAAGTCGGTGTGGACGGCGGGCACGACCCGGACTGCCGCAAAGCATTCCCCTGGGATGAAAACAGATGGGATATGGAACTGCTCGATTATGTCAAATCCTGCACAGCCCTCCGCTCAAAACATGCGGCCTTGCGCCGGGGTGAATATAAACGCCTTCATGCCGATGGAGACTTGATCGCATTTTCACGTACATATAAAAACGATACGATCAGCATCGCCTTCAACGTGGCCTATGAGGAAAGAACGTTGGAATTACATCATGCCAAAAAGCCTGACATCCTCTTTGGCAACCCGCTCATCAGAGGGAATAAGATCACAATTCCCCCGCGTAGTGGAGTCGTGATTGGGTAACGAGCAAACAGGGTGGATTTAATCCCGCCTATTGAATTGACATATTCCCTTATGGTTTCGCGCCGGTAGCAGATGGGGTGGGCGTCGAATCGCATTCATCAAGCATGGATAGATTTTCCTTGACAATTTCGGTGCGTCCGACCTCGCGGGCATTTGCATCGACCGCAACAAATTGATATTCAACCCAGGGATTCCTAAACAAAGCAACGCCCTTCATTTCGTCTGAATATAATTCATGGACGAAAGTACCTGCCCCATTGGTCTGCATGGTGATGCTTGTCCAGTCACTTATCGAGCCGGAATTCCTGCTCTTAAAACGAACAAACAACGCAACAAATTTAGCTTCGTTTGGATCCGCCACCTGCGCGGTAAATTCAACAGAAACGGGCTGGCATTTTGTGCCTTTATAAAATTCTCTTTGAGAAACAAGCACAGAAATAAAGCCATCCATTTGCATAGTCGGCGTAGAGGTATTTAATAATAAGGGCGTGGGAGTACTCTCAGGTGTAAAAGTTGCTGTCCTCTGGCCGACCAGTGTGGGTGTCAGGGTAAATGTCAGCGTGGGTGTAACCGGTGTAAAAGTAGGAACCGCAGTAAAGGTATTGGTGGGAGTAAGTGCGGGTGTGGGGGTATCCGCAGGAATCAAAAATATTTGTTCCACAGTCAGTGAACAGGAGGTAGACAGGATGGCGCAAATGAGAAAGGTGTAGATTTTTTTCATGGCTGGGTCGGTTTGACAGTGGGAGGACATCCAGTGGAGGGATCATAGCACATGCAGGGGGAGAGCAGTATATCCTGGGCATAAATACGGGTGCGTCCTACCTCCTCCCCTTTTGTATTGGTTGCCACCAATTGAAAAATTACCCAGGACTTTCTGGTGGGAACGGTCCCTTTTACATCGTTTCCGCGCATATTGTAGGTGAACGAACCGTCGCGATTATTGAACATGACATTCCCCGACGTCCAGGGCGTAGAATCAGCCTGGTTCATCAATTTCGTCCGAGTAAAAATTATCACGCTAAAGGTTTCTTTCAGATCATCCACGACTGCTGTAATTAGAGTGTGGTTGTACTTGCACCCGCCCCAGTAGATCCTGTTCTCCGAAATGGACACCGAAGTAAACCCGGGGCCAGGAGGGAGAAAGTCCGGGGTTGCAAAGGGTATGGCGGTGACTACTGTACTAAAAAAGAGGGGGATTATAAAGGCGGTGGGAGTCGGCTGATTCGGGTCCTGCGTCGGAATATGGACAACGGTTGGCGAGGGAGTCAGGGTCGGTGTAAGTGTGGGGGTGGTTGTATCCACGGGCGTATATGTCACGCTGGCAGTAGCCTTGGGAGCAGGCGTGCTTGCAGGCGGAAACAAGCCGTTCATCGAACATGCCTGTAATAAAACCGCCAGCATCATGACAAATTGCAATCTATGCATGGTGAACCTCTTTCACGCTATAATACTACGAAATACATCCCCGTAATTTTACATTATCAGGGGGCAATTCTCTGGTATAATCTTCACCCGTGACTGGTCCTGCCCTATGGTTTCGGCTGTGGGCACGGAGACCTGCAATATCTATAAAGAAAGGAAGCATACGTCATGCCACTCGCAAAAGAGGTCAAGACAAAGGCGATCGAGAATTTTCATCGCCACGAGAAGGATACCGGTTCGCCCGAAGTGCAAATCGCCATCCTGACAGACCGCATTACTCAACTCACCGAGCATTTGCGGAATAACAAGCAGGATCAATCCTGCCGGCGCGGTTTGCTCAAGATGGTAGGTTCACGCCGTCGCTTGCTCAAATACTTGCGCCAAAGCAATTATCAGAGCTACCTCAGCGTTACCGAACGTTTGAATCTGCGCCGCAAGTAAATTTGTTGAGCCCTAATTGTCGCGAGACTTTTAGGGTCTTATTTAATCTGGTGCGAGAGTGCGTCGCGCCCCATGGGTAGGAATTTCCGATGAATAAGAAGAAGCCTCCCGAAGAAAATTAGCCAACCAAATAGGGCGCGGCGCACTCGCCCCTGCATGAAACCCGCCGTCAGGAATTGAATAGCGCGAACAACTGGATTGTTCTCACTCTTCAGTCCCTGACCCGAGGCGGGAAAATAATTTAGGGCTTACTTTAACCAAAGGCAATTAATCAGGAAGATCGTCAGGTACGCAAAGATTTGGAAGTATCTTCATGTCCCTTGCGGAAAAAGGTTTAGGTAAGTCAGTAATAGGAGACAAACATGAATTTCGAAGGAAAAAAGTATACAACCGTTGTTGGGAATAAGACGGTCACCATTGAGACCGGCCGTCTGGCTGGTCAGGCTGGCGGCGCGTTAACCATTGGTATTGACGATACGCTTGTCTTTGCGTCTGCCACCATGGGAGGTGTGCGCGAAGGTATCGATTTCTTCCCGCTCAGCGTGGATTATGAAGAAAGATTGTATGCTGGCGGCAAGATTCCCGGCTCCTTCTTCCGACGTGAAGGACGAGCATCGACCGAATCCATCCTCACTGCGCGGCTTACAGATCGTCCATTGCGCCCGCTTTTTCAGAATGGAATGCGGAATGAAGTGCAAGTAATCATGTATACGTTCTCGTCCGATGGCATCAACCCACTGGATATTCTTGCGATCAACGCCGCTTCGGCCGCGATCATGATCTCGGATATTCCATGGGACGGTCCCGTCGGCGCTGTGCGCATCGGACGTGTCAACGACGAGTTCGTGGTCAATCCAACCTTTGCTGAAATGGAGGCATCTGATCTCGACCTGAGGCTTGCTGGAACCAGGGATGCGATCCTCATGGTTGAATGTGGTGCAAATGAAATCCCTGAAGATGTAATGGCGCAGGCCTTGGATTTGGGTCATCAGGCCATTCAGCCGATCATCGATTTGCAACTCAAGATGGCGGCTGAGATCGGCAAGCCCAAACGCGAAGTCACTCTATACCTTCCCAGTGAGGAAGTAAAGAAAAAGGTCTCAGACCGTGTCAGCGGCCCGATGAACGAATTGCTTGATAAGCCGCTTTCAAAAGTGGAATTTTATGCGGGCATGGACAAGATCAAGGAAGAAGCGCAAGCCGAGCTTTGCACGACCCCAGAAGGCGCGGACCCTTCGGCCTACCTGTCAGTTGCGTCATTCAAGGAAGCCTTTAACTTGGCCGAACAGGGTGTTGTCCGTGAAAGAATCCTGAGCATGGGCAAGCGCCCTGATGGACGAAAGCCAACCGATATCCGCCCGATCTGGTGTGATGTGGGCATATCACCCCGCGCACATGGGACAGGTCTCTTCACCCGCGGCGAAACCCAGATCTTATCCTTTGCCACCCTCGCCACTTTAGGCGAAGCGCAAGAGTTGGATAATCTTTCCCCCATTAAAACCAAACGCTACCTGCACCACTATAACTTCCCGCCTTTCTCCACAGGCGAGACCAAACCTCTTCGCGGACAGAGCAGGCGCGAGATTGGGCACGGAGCGCTGGCAGAACGCGCGCTTGAACCCGTCATCCCGGCTGCAGAATCCTTCCCGTACGCAATCCGGGTTGTATCCGAAGCCTTGTCGTCCAACGGTTCCACATCAATGGGCTCAGTCTGCGGTTCCACACTTGCGTTGATGGATGCAGGCGTGCCGATCAAGGCCCCCGTTTCCGGCGTAGCAATGGGACTGATCACCGACTCATCAGGCCGCTACCAAATCCTGACTGATATTCAAGGAACCGAGGATCACCTCGGCGACATGGACTTCAAGGTTGCTGGCACTGCAGCGGGCATCACTGCTTTGCAAATGGATATTAAGATTTCTGGTTTGAGCGCGCAAATGATGAAGGAAGCGCTGGAACAGGCACACATCGCACGCATGTCCATTATGGAAAAAATGCTGGCTGCGCTGGCTGAACCTCGCGCGGAATTGAAGCCCCATGCGCCTCGTATTATCACCGTGAAGATCCCTGTAGATAAGATCGGCGCCTTGATCGGACCCGGCGGCAAGAACATCCGCGCGTTGCAGGAAGAGACCGGTGTAAAGATCGACATCGAAGAAGACGGCACTGTATATATTGCATCCGTTGATAGTGTTGGCGCGAAAATTGCCCAGGAGAAAATAGAGGCGCTCAGCGAGTCTGTAGTGATAGGAAACATTTACACGGGCAAGGTTGTGCGTATTGAAGCCTTCGGTGCGTTTGTGAACCTTCTGCCCGGTGTGGATGGACTTGTACACATTTCACAGCTTGCAAGTGAACGCGTCAACTCTGTGGAAGATGTCTGCGTGCTTGGGGATGAATTGACCGTGATGGTGACCGATATTGATCCGCAAGGCAAAATCCGCTTGTCACGCCAGGCTGTACTGGAAGGCTGGTCTGCCGAGGAAGCCCGAGAGAAGGACAAGGGCGGCTCACGCAACGGCGGAGGCGGGCGCGGCGCTCCACGCGGAGGCGGTGGCGATAGAGGTGGACGCGGCGGGGACCGTGGACGCAGCGGCGGCGGAGACCGCAATCGACGATAGTTGATAAAGATATAATAAATGGACGAAGGGAATCTTCGTCCATTTATTATATTAATCTTACCCTCCCATGAGCTTGTTGCTTAAATTCCTCTTTTATGAAAACAGGAACGCTGCTTTACATTTGGGGTTAAGTATGTAGGAAATACCTCTCATGGGTGACTTGAAATGATTTAATTTTTAAGAACTGGAGCAACATACATGAATCTACCCAAGTTAATTCAAGGCGGCATGGGTGTCGCCATCTCCGATTGGCGTCTGGCAAGAGCTGTTTCAAGACTTGGACAGTTGGGCGTGGTATCTGGAACAGGGATCAGCCGCGTATTAGCCAGCCGCCTGATGGATGGAGACCTAAGCGGAAATGTCCGCCGCGCCCTGGCAAATTTTTCACTGCCGGAAGCAGTCCAAAACATTATTGATCGTTATTACACGCCCGGTGGAAAATCGCCCGAGATGCCCTATAAAACACCCGCGGCTTATACCATCAAACCGCCAAAATTTCTCGACCAACTCACAGCCATCGCCAATTACGTTGAGGTCTTCCTCGCAAAAGAAGGACATTCCGGCCTTGTCGGCATCAACCTGTTGGAAAAAGTACAAATGCCGAATCTGGCTTCACTCTACGGCGCAATGCTGGCCGGGGTGGATGTAGTATTGATGGGCGCCGGCATTCCCACACAAGTTGCCGGGATACTTGATAAGTTATCCAATCATGAGCCTGTCTCATACCGCCTTGACGTACATGGCGCAGACAAGGATGACGATCACCGCATCCACTTCGACCCGGAAAGCGTCTTCCCCGGCATTGCCAAACTCGTCGGGAAACTCAAACGTCCCAAATTTTTACCCATCATCTCTTCGGTTGTGCTGGCGCAGGCTTTGATCAAACGCAGCGAAGGCGCAGTCGACGGGTTTGTGATCGAAGGTCCGACGGCAGGAGGCCACAATGCCCCGCCGCGAGGCACGGTCAACATGAACGAAAAGGGCGAACCGATCTACGGTGAAAAAGATGTAGTGGATCTCGAGAAGATGAAATTTTTGGGTCTGCCTTTCTGGCTGGCAGGCGGTTATGGAAATCCAAAACAAGTACAATCGGCGTTGGATGTCGGCGCAGCAGGCGTGCAAGTGGGGACGGCATTTTCCCTATGCGAAGAATCCGGTATGCGCGACGATTTGAAGAAACGCCTGCTCCGCAAGGTGATGGATGAGGAAGCCCAGGTCTTCACCAGCCCGCTTACCTCGCCAACAGGCTTCCCCTTCAAGGTGGCGCAGCTCGAAGGCACACTCTCCGACCCGCAAGCTTATGAGGCTCGCAATCGGATTTGCGACCTCGGTTTTCTTCGCATTCTCTATAAGAGGGAAGACGGCTCAATTGGTTACCGTTGCGCCTCCGAACCAGTGGATGCTTTCGTAAAAAAAGGCGGCGCTGTTAAAGACACCGCCAACCGTTCCTGCCTGTGCAACAACTTGACGGCCACAGCCGGCTTCCCGCAACGCCGCAAGGATGGGTATGTCGAGCAGCCCATCATCACCTCCGGCGATGACCTGGTGGCAGCAGGCCAGTTTCTCAAAGAGGGCAAAAGCAGTTACTCAGCTGAAGACGTGGTCAGATATCTTCTTGGCCCATTCTTAAACAAAAGTCTTGCAACCGGCTAAGTCATCAACCATAAAAAAACTGCGGTTAATCTGATGATTAGCCGCAGTTTTTTTTATGAGACATTTGCGACGGTCACTTGCTCATCATCAATTCCAAATTTCTCTTTACCTGATCCCATTCAGTATTCAATATCGAATAATATACCGAATCTCGGAAACGGCCATCAGGCAGGATCATGTGATTGCGCAGTACACCTTCCTTCTTCGCGCCGATCCGTTCGATGGCCTTTTGCGAACGTTCATTCCTTGAATCCGTCTTCAGCTGCACGCGGATACACTTCAGCGTCTCGAAGGCGTGGGTCAGCAAAAGATATTTACATTCCGTATTGACATGCGTACGCTGGAAATCCAGCCCATACCACGTGCCGCCGATTTCAAGTCCGCGGTCATTCGGCAGGATATTCAGATAACGAGTGGCTCCCGCCACCCGCCCGGAAGCAAGCTGAATTGCAACAAAAGGCAGGTCTGTCCCTTTTTCCGCGCGGCTGAGAATATCAAAGACCCAATTCCGCATATCTGCCCCCGTTTTTATGTCGCCATACACCATAAAATCCCAAAAGTCCTGCCCAATGCCAATTTCAGCCAAACCAGGGATGTGCGCTTCCGTCATCGGCTCCAGCCTTACATGCTTTCCCTGCAAGGTCACAGGGGTAATCCAATTTTTCATTTTATTCTCCCAAACAACATTAATTTTTTTATCCTTTCAACCATTCCTCTTCCTTCTTATCCTGCGAAGGGAGATACGGCATCGCGGGTCCGTCAATTCCCAAGAATCTGGCAAGCGCCGCCTTCATTGCAATACGGTCATCCCAAAGATATTCTGTCTTCCCAAAGCACATGGACTGTTCATGGCCCTTGCCGCATGACAGCACGACGTCTCCCTCTTTTGCAAGGCCAAGCGCAAATTGAATCGCCTCGCCTCGATCTGGAACCCGCCAGAACGTCTGCCCCTCGCCTCCACCCTTGGACCGTGCGCCTGCTGCCATCTCCTCAAGGATTCCCTCCAGCGACTCAGTCCGTGGATCTTCAGCCGTCAATACCGACAGGTCGGCCAGTTCAATGGAGGTTTCCGCCATCATGCGTCGCTTCTCTTTATCGCGTAAGCCTGCCGAGCCAAACACAGAAATGACTCTCCCCTTCGTCATTTTTCTGCCCGTTTCCAATGCCGCTTTTAAGGCATTGGGTGTATGCGCAAAATCCACGATCGTAATGAAATTTTGACCCATCGAAATATTTTCCATGCGTCCAGGGATGCCATCCAGGGAGGCAATTCCCTGCGCAGCAATCTGTGGATCAATTCCCAAACCGTAGACCGTCGCTGTTAACGCGGCAAGACAATTCGAGATGTTGTAAGCACCCACCAGTTTACTTGAAATGTCTACGCGAAAATCCCTTGAAAACGCAGTAAATTTAATTCCTTTTGAGCTATATTCAATATTTTCGGCACGGACGTCTGCATCACCACCCAAACCATAATTGAGTTTATTGGTCTTGATAAATTCATTTAGAAAATCAAAGGATTTAAGATCATCACGATTGATAACGCCCAAACGCGGATTACCCTGTGGTTTTTCCTTCGTCCACTCAAGGCTTGAGAACAGCCTCGCTTTGGCAGCGCGGTAGTTTTCGTAACTTCCATGCTGGTCCATGTGCTCGTGCGTGATGTTGGTGACTATGCCAATGTCAAATTCACAGGCATCCACCCGATACTGCGCCCAGCCATGGGAGGTAGTTTCGAGCACGACGTGAGTCAAATCCGCATCCACCATTTTCGCAAGGTAACTTTGCACATCATGCGCGTCAGGCGTGGTGACATGGAAACCCGTATCCAGTACATCATCGCCAATCACTGCGTTAACTGTCGATACCATGCCGGCCTTGATACCGGCTGCCACAAGGATTTTGTAAATAAGGTTGCTGGTGGTGGTCTTGCCATCCGTGCCGGTAACACCAATCACCGTCAGCTTGCGGGCCGGCCAATTGTAAAATGCAGCAGACAACCAGGTCAGGGCCTGACGCGGGTTTTCGAGTCTAAGATATGGGACGGAGAGTCCATCCACGTCCCTATTCCCAACTATTGCAACGGCCCTATTATCAATGGCATTTTGAATGAAGTCATGCCCATCCACATTGACGCCTTTCATGGCGACAAAAAGATAACCAAGCTTCAGAGCGCGGCTGTCTATGGCAATTCCCCCGATCTCAACATCAGGAATATTTGGGGGATAGGATAATGGAAAATCAACAAACAAGTTTTTCAGCAGCATTTGGTTTCCAAACAGTGGTCAAACTGGATTGGGCGAGAGCAAAATCCATGGCTTAAACAAAAAGGGTCTTGGCAATTTTACCAAAACCCTTCCTGCAAATGACTAAAATCCTTATTATATCTACTTCAATGTCTGGCGCAGACCTTCGAGCTTGCCCGCGACGGAACCATCGAGAACCTTATCGTCAACTTTAATCACCAGACCGCCTAGAATGGAGGGATCAACCTTGAAGGAAAGTTCCTTCGCGGTGACACTCTTCTTCACGGCATCCTGCTCCTGACTGGTGAGCGGGAGGGCGCTGGTGACTATGACAGAGTTTCCCTTGAGGTCGCCATCCGTGACAACCACCTTGCCGGCTTTCACGCCAGAGAAGAATTCGTCAATCAAGGCATGCTGTTTCTTTTCATCCAGCGCTTCGCCGACGAGTTTGTTCGCGGCGGCAATGGCGAGCGCGGCAACCTGTCCGCGCAGGTCGCCGAGAATACGATTGCGTTCGAGTTCGGCTTCAGCCATGGCAGCTTCGCGAGCCTTGGCAGCTTCGGCCTCGGCAGCAGCTTTCACGTCCTTGCCAGCGGAGGTAGCGCGTTCAGTGGCTTCGCGAACGACCTTGCCGGCTTCGGCCTGCGCCTCGGCGAGCACCTTGGAGGCTTCCTTTTCCGCATTGGCGCGCGCTTCTGCAGCGGCGCGGGCATCTTCCAGCCCTTGTGCAATTTTCTGTTTGCGGCTCTCCATCATGTCCAGCATGGGTTTGTAGACCCAGGCGTTCAATGTGAGGAACACAATGATGAACGCAATAATCTGGACAATGAGAAGGCCGAGATTAATACCTAATTGTTCCATGTTTCGATGCTCCTATGAATTACACGACTTTGAAGAGCATGAGGAACGCGATGACCAGGCAGTAGATCGCGATGGCTTCGGAAAACGCGATGCCGAGGATCATGTTGGTCAACAAGTTACCATATGTATCGGGGTTGCGGGCCATGCCTGTCAGGGCGCCCTGCACACTCAAACCAATCCCAACGCCTGCGCCTGCGGCGCCGATCATTGCCAAGCCTGCGCCTACATAGCGCATCGCATCCAAAATATTTCCATCCATGTTACAAGCCTCCTATAGATTAACCTGTGATTTTATTTAGAATTAGTGACTTTCGGCGTGCTCGTCGCCATGACCCTGCGTGGCTTGCGCCATGAACACCATGGTCAGCATACCAAACACAAACGCCTGAATGACGCCCACAAAGAGTTCGAACATCATGATCATCGCCGGCAGGATCGAGAATTTGCCTAGCAAACCAGCGACGATGGCAACCAACACGATGCCTGCGAACATGTTACCGAAAAGACGGAAGGCAAACGAGAGGATCTTCGAAAGTTCGGAGATCAGCTCAAGCAAGCCAACCAAAAAGTCCATCGCGCCAAAGAAGGGCACTTTGAACATGCGCCGTGTGTTGAAAAACTCGCTCAAATAGCCAAGTCCCTGCGCACGGAAACCGACCACCTGGATCATTACCACCGCAATCAACGCGAGCGAAACAGTGAAATTCAAGTCCACGGAAATACCGCGGAAGAACGGAGCGAGAATATAGCCGCCTTCCTCCACCTTGGTATTCGTAAGCAACGACCATGCCCCACCCAGCGCGTTAATCTCGTGACCTTCGCCATGAGCGTGATGCAAAACACCGATGGACTCAAAACCGGGGATCAATTTGAGCAGGTTGGCTAACAACACATAGAACATGATGGTCGCAAACCAGGGGAAGATCATCTTTACATACTTACCTGCCGAACCTTCAGTCAGGTTATAGAGCAGTTCAAGAAAGGCTTCCATCACATTGCCAATGCCGCGCGGCACAAGGTCGGTCTGTTGGCTCTTTTTCAAAGAGCGATTGGTAAAGAACGCGATCACTACCAGCAGGACAATTGTCACGGCCAATGTGGGAAGCGTATTCACCAAATAGAAAGGTCCAAGTCCAAGAAAATTCTCGGAAATTGGCTCCTCGATCAATTTTTCGGCGGCAACTGTGATCTCAGGCTGAACGGCAGGGAATAATGCTTCCCCACCCAGGATAAAGCCTGCGATCATCAACACCAGAACAATCCAGCGCCGCCAGGGGGTACGTTTTTGGGTTTCCAAGCCCGGCCTCCTAAGAAGTAGTTTCTTTCTCTTCGGTATCATGTTTTTCCTTCAACCGCGCCAGCGCTCTTCGCGAGGCATACAGCATCAGGACTACCGAAAGAGGAATTCCAGCAAACAATAAAACCAGGGTAAACACTGGTTTTGTACCGAACATATTATCCAGCCACAACCCGCCAAAAACAGAGGCCAGGATGACGATCAGGGTCAGACAACCCACCTGCCCGATCACTACTATCAGCAGGGTATTCACCATATTTTGACGATTCTGTCCTCGGTCCGATTGTGTCATGTCGCACGATTATAACTGACAGGTCAAAGGGCTGTCAAACGGAAATGGTCTCGTTACGAATATCATACCCGGCCAGCAAAGTTAGAACAAATTCAACGCCGCCGCATTGGACCAACTGAACCACGGGGCAAAAACCGTACCGACCAAAATCACGGCAATGGTCAAAACGACAAGCGCAATCGTGTAGGGACGAGTCAACGGCACGGGGTGTTGTTCCTCATCTTCATTCGGCATGCGGTACAGGTACACATACTTCAGGACGTTTAAGTAGTAGTACACGCCAATGATCGAGTTGATGATACCCACAACGACCAGCCAGGTGTAATTGGCCTGCACGCCCGCGGTAAAGACGAAGACCTTCGCCACAAAACCACCGAAAGGCGGCATACCCGCCAATGAAAGAAAGGCGGCAAGCATCATCAACGCCATGAATGGATTGCGTC
>Ga0172370_10000208_pt1 | contig 86345 bp, 84 predicted proteins | sample LakKiv5m_FD_114538 | JGI IMG/M metagenome (GOLD analysis project Ga0172370, IMG submission 114538) | Freshwater microbial communities from Kabuno Bay, South-Kivu, Congo - kab_022012_11.5m | ecosystem: Environmental > Aquatic > Freshwater > Lake | place: Democratic Republic of the Congo... | reverse complement strand
TCATCCTTGAGAAGAGGGAGGGACGTTATGAAAGGGATGCGCAGCAGGAAGTAGAGCAGGAGAATCATGATGAGCCACTGTTGGATGGAGGGAATATTTTTTATCTTCATAGGCAAGTATATCCCGTGAGGGGATTTATAACTTTTGTTTTGGCTGCCGCATTTGTGCTAGTTGTTTTTTCTATCCGTGGCACTGCTGAACAAGAGGGCGTTGCAGCGCAAGTGCAAAAGCTTGAGAAAAAATACTATTTTGAGATGGATGCGAAGCACGCCCTTAGGGAGAGCGTGCGAAGGGGGGCGAGGGAAGCTGAAATAGGATTTGCAAAGTGCGCTGCGAGCGGGAATTGTGAAAAAAGCCTGCGGGAAATGGTGGAGGAAGGGGTCGGGGCAAGAATTGCGGCGCTTGCGGTGCACCTTGAAGGGAACGGAAGATGGGAAGCTCAGATGTGGTGCGGCAGGACGAGCGAGGAGGAGCTGGGGGAAATCGCGCAGGCTGGAAATCCTGGGAAAACCCTGTGCGCGCAATGCAAAAGCGCCAAAGATGGATGCGGGAAGTTTGTGGATGTCGATGTTGTGCGAAAAACAGTGAGGCTGCAGAAAGCAGAGGTGCTTTTGGGCGTTGGGGAAATTTCCGTTGTTGGTTTTGGGGCGTTGGAAAGAGAGGGGGAAATTTCATTTGAATCGTATTTCCCGCCCTGGATTGAAATAGGGTATTGAGGTAGAAAATGCTTGCGTGCGCTGGAATTTTAAAAGAGAGCGGCAAGGGGCAGCGGACGGCTTGGCTGCCGGGCGGGAGCGAGATGCGGGTTGCAGCATTGAGAGGGCAGGCTTCCCTTGAGCTACTTTTTGCAGTGCTTGTGCTTGTTGTGTGCACGGGGATTTTTATCGGGGCGCTTGAAAAAGCAGGGCAGGGGGCAGGGATGAGGGCAGGCTATTGGGCGGAAACAGAGATGCTTTCGGAGCAGGCGCTGCTTGCACAGGAATACGCAAGCGCCGGGAGACATGCGCAGGTGCAACTGCAATGGGATGAATGGAAGGCGAATGGCAACGTCATTGCATCCGTGAAAAACAATGCAAGCGTGAGGGCGGCAGTGAGGGCTTATTCGGACGTAAATGCGCGGCGGATTGAAAAAAGCGGGCTGGAAGGCGCGTAGTTTTGCACTGGCAGCGGTGCAGGGGCTGGAAAAATGGCGGACCGATGTTTTGGCACGGGGCGGGCAATAAATGAAGGCACAAATGTTTGTTGATTTGGTTGGTGCGTTTCTTGTGCTTATGCTTATTGCCGCAAGCGGGTTTGCTGCTCTTGAAAAAGCAGGAGAGGGTAGGATTGAACAGTCTGCCGCTTGCGCAAAAAAGAATTTGCTGCACTCCTATGCGGATTGGGTTGTAAAGGACGGAGGCGCTGTTTCGGAAGTAAATGCCGATGGAAGCGGGCATTATTTGCACCATGAAATGGATTTGGGAAAGATAAACAGGAGTTCCGGCGGGTTCGATGTTTTTGTTTCTTATGCGGACGGGCGTGAAATTGAAGCTCAAAGAGGCGGACCTGGGCTGGCTGAGGAAAATTTTTGCGTGAAAAGGGTCGCGCTTTGTGATGAGGAAATTTGCGCGGTTTGGGTGTGCGACAATGCGGATGCTTGATTGTGCAAAGCGCGCCCTGGCGCCTTGGTGTGGGGTGAGATTATGATGACGTTTGAGGCACTATTTTCCTTGCTTGCGCTCCTCATAATCTTGCCGATGCTTGCGCAGCCCGATGCGCAGTGCGCAGGGGATGCGGTCTATGGGCAGAGGCTTGCGCAGGATGTTGCGAGCGTGCTTGCGAAAAAAGGGGTGCTGGAGGGGTTTTCAGAAGGGACGGGAGAGTATGCAGCGCGGCTTGAAATTGAAGCAAGGCAGGATGCGCTTGGAACTGGCGGGGCGGGTTCTTTTGAAAAGGATTTGCAGGAGGTTGCGGCACTTTCTGGAAGATGCGTTGAGATTTCAATGGGGGAAGCCAGCGCATTTTCCTGCGCTGGGGGGATGGAAGGCGGGAGGGAAGAGGGCGACGTTTATTCTGTTAAGCGGATTGCAGTTTTGAAAGAGGAATTTGCGCAGGTGGGCGTTGCAGTTTGGAAGGGCAGACAATGATTTAAATAATCTTTTGTCCAGAAAGAAATTAAGGTGCAAGAACATGAAAATTGGGGAATTTTTCCTTAAGCCAAGGACGCTGTTTGTGCTGAGCATGCTTTTGGTTAGCGTTGCAAATGCGCAGACCTCTGCGCTTTCAAATGCGCTGCACCAATTGTGCGATGCGGTGAACGGGCTTGTGCCCGTTGCTGCCATGCTCATGGTGCTTCTTGCGTCAGTCATTTATGCAGCAGGGCAAATGATGGGCGCGGAAACAAGGGCAAGGGCGAACGTGTGGGCGACATCGTGCCTTACGGGGGCGATTGTCGGGATACTGATTGCGACCATTGCGCCGCAAGTGCTCAAAGTCATGAATAACAACCAGGACATAGAATGCTGATTTTTGTGTACAGCGTAATTTTGCCTGTTTTAAATGAGGAGGGGAGCATAGGCAGCGTAGCACGGGCTCTTCTTGAGGATGAGGAATGTTTTGTTATTGTTGCGGATGATGGTTCTGCTGACGGCACAAGGGAAGAAATTGGGAAATTTGGCAGGCTGGCTGTTTTTTTTGGGGCGGGGGAACAAGCAGACTCGGATTTTTCCGGCAGGATTCTTTTTTTGGACAGGAGCAAAGAGGCGGAACACGGGCTTTGCATAAGCGTGCTGCATGCGCTGGAATTCGCAAAAGGGGAGTTTGTTGTTGTTATGGATGCTGACGGGCAGCACCCTGCAGCAAAAGTAAAGGAACTTGTTGGGGCGCTCAAAAACGGTGCGGATTTTGCAATTGGAACGAGGGAAGATTGGCAGGCCATGAAATTGCACAGGAAAATAATTTCCCTTGGTGCGACTGTGATTGCAAATGCGTCGCTGCTTGTGAGGGGAAAGAGGCCTGTGCGTGACCCGATGAGTGGATTTTTCGGACTGAGAATGGCGCTTGCGCAGGTTGTCGCACAGAAAGGAAGGTTTGTTGGAAAAGGCTATAAGATCCTTTTTGAGATGCTAAAATATGCGCCGGGAGACGCGCAAATCGTGCAGGTGCCTTTTTGCATGGGAAAAAGGGAGAAGGGCGAGAGCAAAATAGGGTGGAGGCACATCGCATATTTTTTGCAGGCTGCACTCTTCTAACGTATTTCGGCGCACATCCCGTCATATGCGACAAGAGTGTTTGGAAAAATTGCCTTTGCCTCTTCCTCAAGTTTTGCAGGAGGATATCGCCCGCTCACGTGCGTGAGAATGAGCATTTTTACGCCTGCTTTTTTTGCGAGGAGAGCCGCATCTTCAGTAGTTGAATGCAAGCACTCTTTTGCAAGGGCGCCGTCTTCTTTTGAGAAGGTTGCTTCGTGTATGAGCAGGTCGGCGTTTTTTGAAGCCTTAAGCATTGGGGCACAGGGTGCACTATCTCCGGAATAAACTATTTTTTTGCCTTCCTGCACGTATGTGACGTCTTTGAGCCGTATTGTTTTGCCGTTGATTTTGAGCTTGCCTTTCTTTTGTATTTCGGTAAACAGCGGCCCTTTTAAGCCCAGCGATTTTGCTTTTTCCTCGTGGAAACGCAGTTTGGGTTTTTCCTGCACTATGAACGCAAAGCTCTCCTTGCAGTTATGCTTGTTTTTTACAGGGGCGATTGTGAAATCACCCATGTCGAGGGGTTTTCCAGGCTCAAGTTCGCTTGCGATGAGCTGTGGGTTTGAGGAAGCAAATTGCGATGTGCCTTTTGGGCCGAGCACCTTGGTTTTTTTCCCCTGCAGGTTGAGTTTTATTGTCTGGGATAGGCCGAAGATTCCAAGCGCGTGGTCCAGGTGCAGGTGCGAGAGGAAAATTGCGCAGACCTTTGCATAGGAGATGCCGAATTTGAGCATTTGCCGCTGTGTCCCCTCGCCGCAGTCAAAAAGGTAAACTGCACCTTCGCGCACAAGCGCGATTGAAGGCAGGTTGCGCTCTATGGACGGGGTGGATGCTGCTGTGCCGAGAAAGGCTATTTTAAACATAAATGGGATTTTGCGGCTGGTTATAAATAGGTGCGCTTTTGCGCGTTTTTCGGCGGGCTTGAAACCTTTAAAATGCCTGCGCCCGAATCCTTATTCAGGTGGTTCTCATGGTGGATATCAGACTATTGGCAAGGCTCTCAAACGCATTTGGAATTCCAAGCCAGGAAGGCGAGATACGGGAGATTATGGTGGCTGAGTTTGGGAAGATTGGGTATGACGCGCACGTCGACAGGTTTGGGAACGTTGTTGCAAAGGAAAAGAAAGTGAAAGAGGGCGCGCTTATGTTTGGTGCGCACATGGACGAAATAGGGCTCATGGTGAAGTTCATAAACGACAAGGGATTTATACGCTTCATAAAAGTAGGCGGGATTGACAATAGGGTGCTGCTAAACCAGAGAGTAGTTTTGAGGACTGCGAAGGGAAAGATATATGGGGTGATAGGGCACAAGCCACCCCACATGCAAAAGAGGGAAGAAGCAAAAGAGGCAATTGACAACAAGCAGCTTTTCATAGACATCGGGGCTTCGAGCAAAAAGGATGCACAGGCAATGGGAGTTGCTGTTGGCGACCCCATTTGTTTTGACATGGAACTGAAAACGCTTAATGGAAAACTTGTTACGGGCAAGGCGTTGGATAATAGGGTAGGATGTTATGTGCTTCTTGAGGCTGCAAAAAAGCTGAAGGGGAAGAACGTAGTATTCGTTGGGACTGCGCAGGAAGAGGTCTCCACGTTTGGGAAAGGGGCTGCATTGAGTGCATACAACCATTTCCCATCCGCGTTTGTTGCGATTGACACTGCAATTGCGGGGGACCACCCCGAAATGGGCGAGGATGACAGCATTGTGCATTTGGGAAAGGGGCCCGCGCTCACCATCGTTGAGGCAGGGGGCATGGGGAACATTGCAGATGAGAAGCTGCGCACGCGCATAATGGACGTTGCAAAAAAGGCGAAGATTGTGCTGCAGGTAGAGGTAATTGAGGGAGGGGCGACTGACGCTGCAAGCGTGTACAACGTAAGGGGAGGCATACCTTCGATTGCAGTCGGAGTGCCTGCAAGATACATCCACTCAAACGTTTCAGTTTGCAGCCTGAAAGACATTGACAAAACCGTAGAGTTTGTAGTAAAGATAGGCAGCGCAAGGCTGGATTAGCTGCTTAATCCCTATTTTTCAGAAGATATGCGCCGGTGACTATTGTCACAAGCGCAAACGCCACCATGGATACGAGGGGGTTCTGCAGCAGGAAGGAAAATGAGGCGGAAGGCGCTGCCCCCTCTTTCCCCGAAGAGTCGCGTGCCAAGCCGGCTGCGAACTGGCTGCCAAAATCCCCGAATTTTTCAGCCGTGTTGTTTTCGCTTATGCCGGAGAGATTTGCAAGGGAAGGGTGGTTTGAGAGCGAAGAGAGGATGCTGGTTGGGTCAAGGGAAAGGTCTTGTTTGGAAAGCGAGGCATTTATGCTTATGAGCTCGTTTGTCGCAGGCTGGTTTGCAGATGGAGTTATAGTGAATTCTATTTTTTTGTTGAGGCCTGAGTTTGGGGCGCACGCGCCATCCTGAACAAAACAAGTCAGGATAAATGACATTTTCTTTCTGTCGGGCGAATCAATGAAAGATGCGGACGAGTTCTCCTGCGCAATTGCATCAACGTAAACGTCAACGCGCTTTGCATCAAGCCCTATCAATGCCGAGTTTGGAATTGCCCAGGATACCGTGAAGCTCGAGCGATAGGGGTAGCCCACCAGAAAGGTGCTGTGTTTGCCTTCTTCCCAAGAAACTGAAACAAGGTTTTGCACGTTTGAGCCGGCGACAGTTATGCTGAGCGGCTCTGCTAGGCAGGTACTGGCTGCCAAGGCTGAGAAAAAAATCAGGAGCATTGGTCGCATGCATGAAAATGCGAATAGTGAGAATATAAATGTTTGTGAAATGCAAAAAAAATCAGAAGGGCGGATTCTCGCGAACCCGCCTCAAAGAAAAAAAGTTTCTAAGCGTTTTTCAGCTTTGCGCTGTACACGTAGCCATCCTTTCCGAGATAGTACATGTAGCCGGATTCCTTTGAAACCTTCTCGCTGCCGATTTTCTTCTTGCGGCCAGACTTGTTGTGTTTCATTGGTGCTGCCCATACATAGCCGTCTTTCCCTATGTAGTATAGGTAGCCGTTTTCTCTCTTTATTTTCTCTGATCCTATTTTCTTTCCCATTAAAGACACCTCCAACAATAAATAACGAGGTAAATACGCCGTATTGTTTTTTAAACGTTCGCTTTTTATCGGCGGTGGAGCGAAGAGGAAGGGCTAATCGAAGCCGAGCGTGGATTGCCTTCCGGGGGGCTTTTGTTTTTCTTCGGGGTATTTTTTGCCCGTTTTTGCGGCTGCGGGCGGCTTTTCTTCTGGAGAGGGTGGATTTTTGGCGGAAGTTTTGGCTGGTTTTTCAGTTTTTGCGCTGCCTTCTGAAGGCTTTTCGGAAAGAGGGGTATCTTCGGCGTGGTTTTCTTTTTTTGCGCTTTTTTCAGGCGGTTCTTCTATTGTTGGGATTTTTTTGCTTGACGCACTCTCCTCCCGTGTTTTTCCGTTTTGAGGGATTTTTTCCGCTGGTTTTTCAAGTGGGTTTGTTTTCCGTTTTTTGGGCGCCCTTGGTTTTTCCTCCTTGCCTTCGAGTAGCTTTTGCGCCTTCTCAGAGGTTGTGCCAAGCAGGTATGCAAGTTCCGCAAGCTCAATGGAGTACGCAGCGCACGTTTGAGCCGCATCCTGCTTTGCAAACAGTGAAAAAAGAGGGGCGTACTCCATGCTTGCCCAAAGAGAACAGTGGAAGTTTGTTGCGAACTTGCGCGAAAGTGATTTGCGTATTGCCCGTTTTTCCTTTGTTGCGCCCATGGTGCGTATGTAGGAGGGGTAGGAATACGAGGTAAATTTCTTATAGTGGGACTCTTTTGAGAGCGCGACGCCTGCGCCCATAAGGTCAGTTGAATAGCGCAAAAAGCCCCAGTACTGGCGGTTTCTTATGCGGCCGTCAAACATGTCGGAACGCGAAAGCAGGCTGAATGCGGACGCTATGTCTGCGGGTTTTTCGTATTCTATGGGGATATTTTCTTCTACCCAAAGCTTGAGGGTGTCATTTGGAACTGGGCACGCCATCAAAAGCGGGCGGCACTCGGAATATTTTGTTGCCTTGAAGATGCCTCGCACAACCTCGAAAATATTTTTTTCGCGCTCGCGTGAAAGCGGGGAGAAATTGCGCGCCTGCAAGTCGTTTAAGGCCGCGCGCACGTCGCCCTGTGAGTTTTGGGCGATGAGGCTCAGTTCTTCGTCCGAAAGCTGCAGTTTTTCTGCCTTGCACACGCGTTTTAGCACGGACAGGAGCGCGTGCACGTTCACTTTTTTAAGCTCTGTTTTATCGCACATGCCGCGAAGCGGCGCGAGGTTTTTGTTGTATGCGTCAGTCGCAGTTATTATGAGGGGTTGTGCTGCTGCGGATGTGATTTTTGCGAATGCGGAGGCGCTGCCTCGGTCCTCGCCGGCTGCAAAATCCGCATCGTCTATAAGGAGGAGTTTTTTGTTGCCAAAAAGGCCCGATGAGGACGATGCTGCCCCGAGGAAATCTGAGATTGCGTCGGATGTGCGGCTTGAGGAAGTGTTGAGTTCAAGTATGTCCCAGTTGAGTTCCTGTGCAAGCGCGTGCACGCTGCACGTTTTCCCTACGCCGCAAGGGCCAAACAGGAGAAGCGGCTGCGGGCGCTCGCCTTTTGCCCACAGGAACGCCCAGCGGCGCATTTTTGAAAATGCCTCCTCGTTTCCCGCCATCTCGGCAAGGGAGCGGGGTGCATATTTCTGCGTGAAAAGCATGGAAACATTTGGCAATTAAGGTTAAAAACATCTTCTGATGCAATATTCTGGTGCTTGTTTGGGAAACCCGGATTTGTCTGTTGAGATGTGCGGCATGAAGATGGGCAATCCGCTTGTCCTTGCATCCGGCATTTGGGGCACAAGCGGTCTTCTTCTTGTGCGGGCTGCCAAAAGCGGCGCGGGCGCCGTAACTTCAAAATCTTGCAGCCTGCAGCCTCGCGAGGGCCATAAAAACCCGACTATGGTGCTTCTTGACGGATATGTGCTAAATGCAGTGGGATTGTCAAATCCGGGCGCCAGCGCAGAAGCAGAGGAGCTTGCAGAGGCAAAGAGGAATTGTTCAAAAATAGGCGTGCCGGTCATTGCAAGCATTTTTGCGCGTTCAGTGGAAGAATTCGCGCAGGTTGCGCAGATTGTAATGGAGGCAAAGCCGGATGCGATTGAGCTTAACATGTCGTGCCCGAACGTTGGGCACGAGGGGAGGATGTTTGCGTGTGTTGGAGGGGATGCTGCAAAAGTGGTCGAGGCAGTAAAAAACATTTCTGATGCCCCGGTTTTTGCAAAACTCACGCCGAACGTAACGGACATTGTGGAGGTCGCAAAGGCAGTTGAGGGGGCGGGGGCGGACGGGATTGTGGCGATAAATACCATGCCGGGCATGCTTATTGATGCAAAGGCAAAAAGGCCGATTTTGACAAACCGGGAGGGAGGGGTGTCGGGAGCTGCGCTAAAGCCGATTGCGCTGCGGGCAGTTCATAGTGTTTCAAGGGCGGTCGGGATACCCATAATAGGGACAGGCGGAGTTATGAGCGGGTTGGATGCAGTTGAGATGCTCATGGCAGGCGCAAGCACAGTAGGCGTGGGGAGCGCAATATCGTATAGGAAAAACGCGCTCGGGGAAATACGCGATGAGATTTTTGCGTTCATGAATGAGAATGGATATTCGAAAATAAGCGAGCTAAAGCTCCAAGAGTGAGAAAATGCTTCCGAGAGAATGCAAAATAAGCAAAATTGAAGAGGAGAACCCCACTACAAGGACCATTTCTGTTGAGTGCAAAGACAAGCCGCTGCCAGGGCAGTTTTACATGGTGTGGATACCGGGCATCGGGCAAAAGCCGTTTAGCGTTGCTGGAGTTTCGCCGCTTAAATTTTCGGTGTGCGCAGTCGGAGAGTTCAGCAGAAAATTTACGTCCATGAAAAAAGGCGAACGCGTGTGGCTGTTTGGGCCGTATGGGAATTCGTTTGGGGTGAGGGGGAAGAGGATTGTTGCGATTGGGGGAGGGTACGGGAGCGGCCCGATGAGGTACGTTGCAAAAATTGCAAAAAAGGCGGGGGGCGAGCCGGTTGTAATTATTGGGGCGCGTTCAAAAGACAAGCTGATGTTGGGGGAGAAAGGGGTGCGCACAATATTTACAACAGACGATGGATCCAGCGGCATGAAAGGGAACGTGGTGGATGCACTTAAGAAAATTTTACAGGAGGAGAAAGTGGATGCAGTGTATGCGTGCGGACCTGAGAGGATGATGGGTGCCGTTGGGAAACTTTGCATCGAGAGAAAAATAAGCTGCCAGCTTCTTTTGGAGAGATACATGAAGTGTGGATTTGGGATGTGCGGACAGTGTTCTATCGGGGAAATCTTAGTGTGTTTTGACGGGCCGGTTTTTGACGCGAAAATTGTGGAGCACCCTGAATTTGGGAAATTCCATCGGGATTGCACAGGGAGAAAGGTGCTACTGTAGTTTTTGCGCAAAAAGGAGAAGGAACTCTTCGAGTTTTTCAGCAGGGATTGAGGCGCCTGCCGCTATTTTGTGCCCGCCGCCCATGCCACCCAGGGGAAGAGTTGTTTCGTTTAGTATTTTGCCCAGGTTCAGGCCGGATTCAACAAGGGATTTTGTTGCACGGGCGGAAAGCTTGAGCATGTTTTTTGAATCGGAATCAATGGAGAGCGCGAGGATTGGTTTTTGCCCCCTGCCGACAAGCATGCCTGCAACCACGCCGATTATGCCGTCCGCGATTATGTCGCGGCCGTCAAGAAGGAAAAATTTGCCAAAATCGAGCAGGTTTGACTGGGCATAGGTTATGCCTGCGCGCAGATTTTTGCGGTGCAGCGCAAGAAGGGAAAGCGCTTCCTGCATTGCATTCGCGTCTCCAAGGCACACGCCAATCCCTATTTCTGGCCTATTGTTCCTGCCGCATGCGTTGAGGAGAGTGGAAAATTCGCCTGCATCCGAAAGCTCGCTTCCTTTCGGCTGGTTGAGGAGAAGGTAATTTTCGGATAGGAGTTGTTGGGGTTTTGTAGGCGAACCGTCTTTTGAGAGGAATTCTGCAAGTGCGCTTATGAGAGCCGTTTGCTCGGCTGGAGTAAGGTCCAGATAGGTGCGCCAACGCTCGCCTTCTTTTTGCGGGATGGCGCAGGTTGAAAGGAATTGCGCGCAGCGTTGCTCGTCCCCAGTCAAACCCTGGAGATATGGGTCGTCTGCAAAAAAGAGCATTTGGGAAAGAGGCCTGCTTGCGCGCCCGAAAAGGCGGATGCCCGTGTATTTTTTCACAATTCCAAGAGATTCTGCCTCTTCCAACATGAGGCAGTTTATGCTATCCGGGGAAGAGAGCGGGGTTTGCACGTCCCCTACCGCCCCGACAACACCCAAGTGTGCGTGCGTTTTGAAAACAAAATAACATACACCGCTTGCGCTTATGTGCGTGTCGCCGTTAAAGCCAAAGAGATAGGGATTCGCCTCAAGATGCGGGATGCCTGTGCGCTGGTGGTGGTCAAGGACCACAATGTTTCCATGCAGGCTGGAAATTTCTTTTGAGCCGCTACCTAAATCAGTGAAGATTATTTCTTTTTTGCCCGCGAGCGAAGAGAGAACGGCTGCATCAAGCTTTTTCACTATTTGGAGAGTGTATGGGATTTGATTCTGCGTTAGAAAAGCAGATGCGATGGAAGCGCTTGAAAGCCCGTCGCAATCAAAATGGCTTATTATGTGGGGCGATTTCATTTGAAGGATGTGCTCCTGGATTTGCGCGCAGCGCTCAAGAAAAGCAGGGAGGTCGGATTGCATAAAAAAACCTAAAGCAGCGCCAGTTTGTGGTTGCGCAGTATTATGGTTGGGATTTTTTCGTTCCGCAGGCGCATTCGAAGGCTTGCATCGTTTGTGCACACAATGAATTTTTCTTTTTTTGCAAGGGAGAAGAGGGAATCGTCGGCGTAACCGCTATCTTCTATAAGGGTGATTTTGGGGAGAAGAAACGCGAGGGCGCATCCGGCTGCAACTGCTTTTTTGTTTTTTAAATCCGCAAACCTTTCAAGCTCAAGTTTCACGCTTTTTGTTGTGAAAAAAACGTGCGGCGCTCCGATGAGCTGCTCGATTGAGCCGAATAAATCCAATTTGGACTCGAAAGGAAGAAGCAGGAAATTTGCATCTAGCAGGATTTTTTTCATGTAGGGATTGGGAAGGAGAGGTATATAATTTTAGAGGGGTAGATTTTAACATGGTTGTTGTATTGCGCATTGGGCACAGGTGTGTGCGGGACCAGAGGCTCACCACCCACGTGTGCCTTGCTGCGAGGGCGTTTGGAGCAGACGGGATATATATAAATGGGGAAAAGGACGAGAAACTTGTGGAAGGGGTACTAAAAGTTTCTGGAAAATGGGGAGGGGGGTTTTTTGCGCAACAAATAGGGCATTGGGCCGTATTTGTAAAAGAATGGAAAAAACAAGGAGGCAAGGTTGCGCACCTTACAATGTATGGGGAAAGAGTGCAAGATGTTGCTGGAGAAATCCGCAAGGAGAAGAGGCTGCTTGTTGTTGTTGGAGCGGAAAAAGTGGAAAAAGAAATGTATCTTGCGGCAGACTATAATGTTTCTGTGACAAACCAGCCCCACTCAGAAGTGGCGGCACTCACAATATTTTTAGACAGGTATTTTGATGGGGATGAGCTTGAAAAGGAGTTTGGGCAGGCGAAAGTGAAAATCGTGCCAAATAAGTGTGGAAAAAGTGTATTGATATGTAATAAAGGCGCCAAGCAATATAAAGGGGAGATGTGATAATAAGATGTAGTTTAAGCTGGTGTTGCAATTATGGTCAAACCAAAAAAAACTGTTAAAAAAATTAAGGTTAGAGGGAAGCAGATTAAAGTTGGTTTTAAATCAAAAATAGGTAAAATTATGAAGAAAAACTACAAAACAAGCAGTAAGAAAAAAATTGCGAAGGTGCATCCTTCTGTTGAGAAATCAAAATTAAAAAAACAACAATACACACTGCAAAAGACGCTGCTTGCAAACGCTGCGGTCAGAAGCCATTTGATAGATGTTGCTGGTGAGAATACAATTAATGTTTTAAGGGAATTCACATGCGAGCTCTCGGACGAAGAGCTTGCGAAAAAAGCCAAAATGAAAGTGAGTGATGTGCGCATTGTGCTCAACAAATTACATAGTTTGGGGATGGCGCAGTACGCGCGCAGTCGGGACAAAGACAGTGGTTGGTATTCATATGTGTGGCGGCTTGATGAGGGAAAGGAAAAGGAACTTTTAATGCCTGTTTACCAAAATAAATCAATAAGCAAATATATTGGAGAACAGTGTATAGTGAGTGGGGAAGGGGATAAGTATTTTTGTATTGGATGTGGAAATGAAAGTATTGTTGATTTTGATACTGCTATGGACAGGCAGTTTAAATGTATGAATTGTGGGAATGATTTGAGTTTTTTTGAGAAAAAAAAGTAAAGATTGGTTTTTAAGGTGTGTGTGCTAATTTTTCTTATAAAAGCGGGATAGGGTAGTTTGGAGTGCCCGCTGGGCTCATAACCCAGAGACCGGTGGTTCAAATCCACCTCCCGCTATTATTTTTGTTCATTTTGAATAGGGGGGCCGTAGTTCCGCTATTTTCTAATATATTTATTATTTTATTTATTGTGTTGTTTATTATCATGTAACTATAGTTACAATATACAATATAAACACTCAAAACAAAAAAATAAAAAACTCAGTTGTTTTTCTCTATTTTCTAAAAAATCCAAAAAGAAAAACAAAAACACAAAAAAATAGTGGAAGTGCGCCCCCTCTAATCAAACACAACTATTCACTTGGCAAACCAGTCAAACCCTTCCCAACAACCACAACATCTTCAACGGATTTTACGTTTTTATACAATATGCTCTTGTCCCTCAAAATCCTCTTTGCCTCATCTTTGGAAACAGAACTAAGCGGCTCCATTGTAAGACGCACAACTTCCCCTCTTTCCAAATCAATTAAAATCTCATGCACTCTCCCCAAAAACTTGCCGCCATCAGTGTAGATGTCCATATCATATAATTTTGACGCTTTTGTTACCATCTTCTCACCCTCGTAATTTTGCAGCAGTATTGCAAATTGCGTGCCTATTACTATCTTCCATTTTAAAAAACTATCTTCCCTCAAAGTTCCAAACAAAAAATCAAACTTCCCTTAATATCAAATAATCTGCAATTGCTTCAAACATCTCTTTTGCGCCGGCCCCTTTCACACAGTCCAATTTCTTCCTTGCGCTTGCAACGAGCGCCATTGCTTCTTTTTGCGCAGCCTCCACACCTCCACTTTTCTTAAGGAGCACAATAACTTCATCAACATCTTCCCTGTTTTTCTTCTTTTTTTTCAACAAGAGCCCCAGCCGCTTACTCTCCTCTTTCGGCAGCCTTTTAAATGCCTCGATCACAACGAGAGTCCTCTTCCCCTCAACAACATCTCCCCCTATTTCTTTCTTATATTTCTTCTCATCCCCTATTATGTTCAAAACATCGTCTTGTATTTGGAATGCAATTCCAACATCCATGCCAAATCCCATCAGGCTCTCAACTTCCTCTCTCCCTGCCCCTCCCAAAAACGCCCCGACAGCACAACTCACTCCAATTAGCGCGCCGGTTTTCCCACCAACCATCTTCCTATATTCTTCTTCGCTAACATCCCATTTGTTTTTATTGTACCAACCCAGTTCAACTGCCTGCCCCTCAAGTACTTTTGTAAATGCTTCCAACATCATCTTCTGTGAAGTTTTGTTTTCCCCCAAATCCCTCCCAACACCCATGGCTGCCTTCCACACCATCATAAAAAGCCCATCCCCAGCATTGAGCGCAAGCGGCACCCCATGTTGCACGTGCAGGCAGGGCTTTCCCCTCCTAAGCAACGAACAATCCTCAATATCATCATGTATTAGCGTAAAATTATGGAACATCTCAATTGCAGCTGCAGCCCCAAGTGCATCCTCTTCCTTGCCACCGACTGCCTCACACGAAAGCAAACAAAGTGCTGGCCGCAGTCTCTTGCCTCCCCTGTCAATTAAATCCCAAATAAGCCCATATACTTCGGCCGGCTCGCTATCTCTGGGAACTATCTCCTCTATTTTTTTCTCCACTACTCCTGATTTTTGCGCAAGGAACACTTCAACATCCATGCCACAAACAACACATGCAAACTTATTAAACACCCGTCACTTTCCCCTACTCGCTTTTCTTTTTAAACATTGCGCTCTACATCATAATTGCGACCGTGGTTGGCTATGCCAGACCTCATACAAAAACAATCTGAAGAAAAACAACTAGCTGTGCCAACGCGCTTCTCATCCAAATATTTTTTCCCCGGGCAACAATATTCCGAAGCAAAATCCCTACCAAAACCCACACACAAAAATACGGCACCTGCGGAACTCTTTCCCAGCATGCAACTCACTCCTCAAACAATTCTCCCCCTGCAGCAAAAAACAGGGTTTGGCGTCACTGCCCTTGCCTTGCATTTTAAAGAACGCATAGATTCCCTAATCTCTCTCCTTGCGGCTCTTTTCAGCTCAAAATACTCACAACGCCGCCGCCAGGGCGCGCTCGCGCTCAAACAGCTAAAATATCTCGCGGCCCTCTACTCAGCCACATCATCCTTCACAAACGACGAGGCACTTTTATTCAACGCAGCGTTTGGCGAGGCATACTACAATGTGCTCCAACTGGCAAACTCCCCCCACAAAAAACCGGACGTTCAACAGCTCCGCCTGTATGCCTCTTTCAAATCCATGCTTCGTGCAACGGACAGTGTGTAAATGAACTGGATTGCGCACATGGCGTTCTCTCTAGTGCTTTTTCTTGCGGTATGCCCGTTTTTCCCAGTGCTCGCCGGCTCCCCTGCCCCATTTTTCCTTTGCCTTGCGGCATCCATCCTCCCTGACATAGACCACAAAAACAGCAAAATATCAAAAATCTCATTCTTCATCTCACTTGTTTTCCTGTGTGCCCTCTCAATGGTTCTTATCTCGCAACTACCACAATCCTTGGAAGAAAAACTCATCCTCCTGCTGCTCTCTTTTGCGCTGCTTGCAGCAGCCTTGCACGTCTTCTGCGCCCTGTTGCGCCCGCGCCACCGCGGCATCACACATTCGCTCTTTTTCTTTGCGCTGCTTTGCGCTCCCCTTTTCTTTGCCATTGGTTTGCCTGCAGCAGCCGGTTTTTCAATCGGCTACCTCTCACACCTGCTTGGCGATTTCACAATAAAATTAGCCTGATTGCTTGCGCCTGATATATTCCCTGTAAATCGCCTCAACAGCCCTGCCGTCTATCTTCTTGTTGCCATACGCATGCCCCAACAATGCGCCGGAAAAAGTCTTTGGTATATGCAAAAGCTCATGTATTATGACTTTCCTTTTATCAGTCTCACTCAACACATCAAATTTTTCCGACAACACCTCTATGACGTAAAATGCCTTTACCTCAAGTGCCTTCTGCCAAATATCAGGCAGGTTCCATATCCTTGCGTATGCATATGCCTTTGCATTGTGCGAGCGCATGCATATTATGCGGAACTCATTGATGTGCCCAAGCCCCAGTGTTCTCACGATATCATCCATGAGTTCCTGCACGTCTGCCGCAGTTTCAACATCCATTTAAACGCCTAAAAAAGCTTGAACAAATCTGCCTTAGTTATTATCCCAACCACTTCCTCGCCTTCAGTCACCACTACTGCTTTTTCATACCTTAACAACCCAACAACTGCCTCAACTCGCGCGTCTTTTGATATGCGGGCAAACGGCTCGCCCATAATGTCCCCTACTTTCACCATGCCTGCTTCTTTTCCTTCTCGCAAAAATCCAACAATATTCTCATCGCTTATGCTGCCGACAACCCTACCTTGCCTTAAAACGGGAAGTTGCGAAAATCCGTGCCGCTTCATCGTTTCAATCGCCCTTTCAACGCTCTCCTCAGGCTTTGCATAAAAAATCTTCCTGCTCGCAATTTCCCCGGCGGTCTTCCCCTCTTTTTTCTGCTCCCTTTCAAAACACTCAAAAATCCTTTTGACATTCTCGTAGCTTGGCTGGAGCGCGCCGCTCTCTATTTTTGCAACAAGGGACTGCGATATTCCGGCGCAGCTTGCAAGCTGCTGTTGCGTCATGCCTGCCGCCTTGCGCCTTTTTCCAATCTCGCCCAAATCCGGAAGCATCTAATCCACTCTCTGCAGTTCCTTTTCAATTGCCTCTCTCATCTTATCATAAGGCGCGCCCTCAAACATCTGGCTGCCAATGTAAAATGTAGGGGTTGCTCTCACTCCAAAAACCCTCCCATCAGCCATGTCCGCGTTTATCTTTTCTGCCTTCCTGCCGCTTTTCAAGCACGTTGCAAATGCAACTTCATCCAACCCTGCCTGTGATGCAAGTTTTTTCAGCCCTGCCTCATCAAGCGTTTGCTGGTTTGCATACATAATATCGTGCAGTTCCCAGAATTTTCCCTCATCTGCGGCGCATTCTGCCGCCTCTGCCGCTATGAACGCATTCTCATGTATTAGCAGTGGATAATGGCGGTACACCAGTTTTATCCTGCCCTGATATTCCCTCAACAGCCCCTCTATTGCTGGCTGCGCCTGCGCGCAGTACGGGCATTGGAAATCAGAAAATTCAACAACAACGACTTTCGCTCCATCCGTCCCCCTGTACTGCGCGCCGTTTGAATCAACTCCGGATGGTATTGGCTTGCCGCTGCCCAAACACCCAAACAACAACACGCACAATAGGCTCACAATTACAAAAACAACAAACTTACTCATATTCTCACCCTTTCCTTTCCCTTAAAAGCTTCACAATCTGCCCTGCTCCCATCCCATCCAGCTCGCTTTTTCTGATGACCGGCACACCCAAAACACTGTCTTCCTTTGACTTCTCCACCATGAAGCAGCAATCTGCCTTGCTTATTCTTGAGAATTCTTCACACAACGCCGCTTTCGCATGCATTGCCCTCTTGTCCTGCCCTGCGCCAAATACTATTTTTGCGCCGCCTTGTTTTTCACGCGCAACAAGCTCAAAAGGCTTTGCAAGCCTTGCAGCCGCCATCCCATAAAAATCAAAACTGGCTGCGCGTGCATGCATGCCCTCCACTTCTTCCCTAAGGCTGGTGCGCATTATTTCCTCAAGCGCATCCACATGCACCTCAAGCGCCATGCTCGCATTGTTCTCATATCTACACAACGTGTCTTTCGAGATCCCGCTTTTTTGCGCAAGTTCCCGTAGTGCAATGCCTGCATCTTCCCTTGCCTTTGCAAGCCTCTTTCCATCCAGCTTCACATATTCGCGCCTATTTTTGCGCACAAAAATCTCCTGCCCGTCAATAAGCATGCCCAGCGTGCGCACCTCGCCGGCATCCACGTCGTGGCGCTGGTAGAGCACACCACCTCTCAATTTCTGCCCCCCTGCAATTTCCCCAAGCACAAAACATCCGCTCTCCAGCATTGCAGCGGCGTTCTTCATGCCGCTCGCCTGCCCTGCTGCAAATGCGTTTATGTCCTCAAGCACCTTTATGAGCAGCATCCTTTCCCTTCGCGCTGCAATGTCAAAAAACCCGCCACTCACGCAGCATTGCGCGTACTCATAGCCTTCCTCTTCCAGCCTCGCTGCCGCCTCTTTGCACAGTTCTTTTTGCCCTGCCATGACCTTACCCCAAACATATGGTTTATATTTTTGCCTGGATATAAAGATATCCTTGGGCCTATAGCTCAGCTTGGTAGAGCGGTTGACTCTTAATCAACATGTCGAGGGTTCGAAACCATAGGGGGAACTAAGGAATTCCGAAGGTCCCCCTGCCTATTCGCCTATGGCGAATGGGCTGTGAAGAGCTACGCTCTTTTCGGAGGTTTCACCCCAATTCACTAATGATTGGGTGTGCGAAACCTTTTGGTTGAAAATCCCTCTGGGCCCGCTTTTTCTTACCTATTCGCTCTCATTGGCAGCAGTTGCGTTGCTTGCTTCGGCTGCTTTCTGCTTGATGAAATCCTCAACTTGCGATGTTTCAAATTCATTCACGCATGCGTTGTACTCCTCTCCCTTGTACCAGCTGCACGCATTTTGCCTGCATCCGCAGAATGCCTTTTCAAAACAAGCATAAACCGGGCTGTATTCGCACGTAGTGGCAATCGAGGAATTCAGCGGCGCGCATGCAATATTGCTGCATCCGGCCGGCGCGCAGTCGCTGTCGACAACGCACTCTATTTTCCTTGTTGGCGCCTGCGTCTGATTCACGGGCGGCGCAACCGTCCCATTCCCGGCGAATCCGCTGCATTCGCTGCGCCTGTTCGCATCTACTATCATGGCGCACACATCCAGCCTTTTGTCTCCCGCCCCTATCTCAAACAAGCAGTCATCTCTCAATTCCCCTGCTTTTTCGCACGTTTGAGCCTGCGATGCCTGCACTGCAACCATCAAATAGCACCTGCTTGCCTCGCCCGGTGCCGTTATTCTCGAACAGAATCTGCCATCATTCCTATCCAATGCGATTCCCTTGTAGCATTTCGCAGCCTCTCCCTCAATGAGGCCGCTGCACGCCGCATTCACTGCATTCTCGGCGCTTGCCTGCGCAAAAATGTCCTCGAACTTTGCAACATTTTCAAGCACAAGTGGTGCCTTTATCTCTCCTGCCCCACCTACTTTAAGCGCGGCATATTCTCTCGTGTAGCTTCTCTGCTCATTGTTGAATTTGTATGACAACACTGTCTGCACTGCAATTCCGCTTGCCTCATCGATGCATAGGCTTATTTTGTAATCGCTAAATTGCGTCACAACCGGGCTGCTTGCCGGAATTCCAAGCTGGTTCAGCTGGTTCAGGCTCAATTTCCCATAATCCAGCTCATATGTTACCTGCCTGCACTCAATCCCATTCACTGTTTTTTCCACGATTTTCTCATCAAAAACTGCAGCGCCGAATTTTTCCAATGCGGCAACAAATTCCTTGTCTTGCTGCACCTGCTGTTTCCCAAAGAATTTTTGTGCCAGGTTTGCCTCAAAAAACTTAAATGCACTGCCATTCAGCCGCATGTCCGAGCACACGCTAAAATTGCCGAATTTCTCGCATGCATACATCCCATCTTCCAATACGTAAAATGCCCGCTCATCAACTACGTTTTGCGCAGATGCAAACATGCCATTTTTGGCCTGCACTATGACGTATTTATTCTCAACGCCGCCAACAATCTCGCGAAATTCAAGGGAATATTCGCTTGCATTAAGCATTTTGTCCATCGAAGAGAAGAAAAATTCTGATGCAGCTGCCTGCTTTGCCTCTGGCGGCTTTTGCATGCCAAAAAACACCGCAGCAAGCGCAACCAGCGCCACTATCGCAACTGCCGCATAAACAGCATGATTCTTTTTCGCGCCGCCTTCGTGCGCAGCCTTGGAATTTTCGTTCTTATCCATATTATCACCGCGTTTTCATATTCTGCATTCTGCTTTTTATTTTTTGCCTATTTGTTCGGCTATTTAATGGAATTACTTTCCTGCAATTATGCGTATCACGTCGCCGCGCGCAAGTTGCGTTTCCCTCCCCACCCGCATCTTTGTCCTTGCATTAACTGCCCCTATGAAATGCTGCTGCAGGTCCGTGTGCACCTTCCCTGCCAAATCAAAAACAGTCGCTTTGTTTTGCATGAGGAAAGCATCCGGCAGAACCCTGCCCGCATTGTCGCAGTACTTGTGCTCATCCTCCACCGGGTAAACATCCACGAGTTTCAAGTATGAAAAAACCGCCTGCCCTATGAGCTCCTGCACCCCGGTTCCGTACTCTCCGTTCTCCCGCATTATTTTTCCAATAGCCTCAAGCGCCCTTGCCTGCTTCTCCTCAACCTGTGCGCAAACATCAAATCCCTTCCCGCCGGGCACATATTTTATTTTCCCGCCAGCAACAGCCTTCCTAAGCGCAAGCTCCCCAACCGCACACGTGGGAACAGCAAGCAGATCAGGGAATTCTCCCTTCAGCCTCGCCACATTCGCCGCCGCCCCATGCACGTCGCACTTGTTCGCAGCAACAACTATGGGCTTGCTTGTCTCCCTTATTTTTTTGCAAAACCCCAGTTTCTGAGCGTCATCCCATTCTATCTTCTCAATCTGCAACCCACTCTCACGCGCAGCAGCCTCGCATGCCTGCGTGCCCACGTTCATGCCCGAGAGCGCAAGCGCAACGTCAGAAATCCCCCTGCCCTTTATTTTCGCCCAGTTTTTGTCCAGTACTGCCTTTATCCAATATTCAATTTCACTCCGCAGCATCCGCACTTCTTCGCACACGTCTGCGTTTTCAGCCCTATTTCCGTGCACGTCCGTTCTTGCGCTCGCATCGACCACCTGTATCAGCACGTCCGCCTGTGCAAGGTCGCCGAGAAACTGGTTCCCCATGCCCTTCCCCAAATGTGCGTCCGGAACCAATCCGGCAACATCCACCATATTTATAGGAATAAGCCTCGCCCCATCCTCGCATTTGGAGTTCCGCGCATCGCATTTTTTCAGCCCAAGCGCAACGTGTGGGCACTGGCTTCTCACGTAAGCAACGCCCTTGTTCGGGTCCACCGTGGTAAAAGGGTAATCCGCAATCTGCGCATCCACCATTGTGGCTGCTGAAAAAAAAGTGCTTTTGCCCTTGTTGGGCGCACCCACTATCCCTATTATCATGCGTTTGCTTTGCGCAAGGGTTTTTATATTACGTGCGGATATCGCCCATATGGCAGCGCAGCACCAAAACGGGGCATAAAATGGAACTCCAAAAAAACAAAATAACAGAAAACAGCCCAAAAGAAATAGCGTTCCTGCGCACACGCGGCTTTGGCTCCCTTATCTCGCCCAATATGCTTCGCCTTTCACCCTGCGAGGCGCTCTATTTGTGCAAACGGCTTGGCATAAAGGTTTTCAGCAACAAAAAATCCATCCCTTCTTCTTCCCTTGAAAAACTCCTCTCAAAAAAAGACAAATATCTCCCGCTTCGCTACCGCTGCTTTGAGCATTTCCGCGCAGGCGGGCGCATCTGCCGGGAGCACACAATGCCTTCCCCATACTTGCGCGTATATTCGCGCGGAGTAGGCCGCGAGGAGGAGCGTGCGCAGACTATAGTGCGCGCGTGCAACGAGGGCTGGAAGGCATCGCGCCAAAACATCCTGCGCGAAATCGCAGTCGCGCATTTCATGCGCAAGGAGCTGGTCCTTGCTTTCCCAGCCGGCAAAGAAATAACGTTTTTGAAAGTCTCAAAAATAAGCTTTGACTGAAACTGCACGGTGCGCACATGGTTTACTGCCTCAACTGCGGCTCAATGATAGACGAATACGACAGCGGTTACTACGCGCGTTCCATGAATTGCATACCCTGCTACAACCGCAAGCAAACCGAAGTGTCCGCGCGCTCATGCACGCGCTGCGGGCGCAGCATACGCGCAGACGAGGCAAAGAACCACAAAGGCTCCCTGCTCTGTTCCTTCTGCTTCTCTGAAATGCAGCGCATTGAGCGCATTGTGCGCTGCTCACTTTGCAAAAAAGAAATCAAGGAGTGGGAAGAGAAATTCAAGATGCCAAACGGAGACCTCATATGCAAAAAATGCAACGAGGAGCGCACCGGAAAATTCGCGCCAAAACTGTGCTCCATGTGCAAAAAGCCATCCGCGCTGAAATTCATGGATGAAAACGGCGACGCACTTTGCATGGTGTGCGCCCAAAATTCCCCCTCTGCCCGCGCCCAGATGCGCGCAGAGGCAGTCCCAAGGATTTCCTCCATCTTCTCAAAAATAAGGCATCTGCTGCACTAAATAGCCCGTTGCCTTCTTTCTATGCCTTTCTTTTCCAGGACGTCCCTTTTTGCGCATCCTGCGTTTCAATGCCTGCTGCAGCAAGCTCGCGCCTAATCCTGTCTGAAAGCGCATAATCCTTTTTCGCCCGTGCAAGGTTCCTTGCAGCAAGCAAAATTTCGATTTCCCCTGTACAAATCCTCCTGCCCTTCATTCCGGCAACAATTTCGTCGACGTCCGCTTCTTTTGCTTCCTGCACTTCCCCTCCCTCGGCGCCGGCAGCCTTTGAATAATCTATCCCAAACACATCCAGCATCTCTTCCAGCGCAGCAAGCACATCCGCCGCCCCTCCCGCATTCCCCTCAGCCAAACTCTCCCCCAATTCCTTGCTCAGCCCGACCATCACCGCTGCAGCATTTGGCGTGTCAAAATCATTTTCCATTGCGGCATTGAATTTTTCAAGGGCATTTTTTGCAGAAGCCGCAATCCCGTCCCCCTTTCCATTCCCGCCAGAAATTTTCGCATTCTCCATGACTGCGAATATCTTTCCAAGCGTGTTCCTCGCAGTTTCAATGCTCTTCTCCGAATAATCTATTGGGCTTCTATAATGCGCCATTGCAAAGAACATGCGTATCGAGTTCGCATCAAATTTTGCCAGCGCATCCCTAATAGTGACAAAATTCCCAAGGCTTTTCGCCATCTTTTCTCCATTAACCGTAAGGAACCCCGTGTGCATCCAATGCTTCACGAATTTTTTCCCATTTGCCGCCTCGCTTTGTGCAATCTCGTTCTCATGGTGCGGGAATACCAAGTCCCGTGCGCCTCCGTGGATATCAATTGTTTCTCCCAAATGCTCCCTTGCCATTGCGCTGCACTCAATGTGCCAGCCAGGCCTCCCTTTTCCAAGTTCGCTTTCAAATCCCCATTCCCCTTCCTTTGTGAATTTCCAGAGCGCAAAGTCCTCCGGCGCTTTTTTGCTCTCGTCCACCACAACCCTTGCCCCCGCGCTCAACTCCCCCACCTTCTGCCCGGAAAGTTTCCCGTATCCCCCAAATTTCCCAACCTCAAAATAAATCCCGCTCTTAGTCTGATATGCAAACCCTTTCTCTTGCAGCTCTCTCACCATCTTTGCAATCTGCGCCAAACTCTCACTCGCCTTCGGATATACGTCCGCAGGCATAATATTGAGCGCCTTCATGTCCTCCCGCGCCAATCTGTCAAAGCGTGCAGAAAGGGAAAGCGGCTCTTCTTTCCTCTCCATAGCCCTCTTCAAAATCTTGTCATCAATGTCTGTAACGTTCTGCACAAATTTGACTTCAAATCCAGCCCTCTTCAAATACCTTCTCACAATGTCAAATGCAACGTACGTCCTTGCATGCCCCATGTGCGAATAATCATAAGTAGTAAGCCCGCACACGTACATATTCAGTATTTTTCCCTTAGCTGCCTTGAGCTCCCCCACTTCCCTGCCCATTGTGTTGTAAACCTTTACCATGGCGGGATTTCGCAACCAAAGCATTAAAACGTTGCACAAGCGGCAGCCTTCCAATAGTCATCTATAAAAACCTCACAGCAGTTTTCCCCATATGGCATGCCGCCCATCTTACCAAGGAAGCCGCCTCGTGATGGACTGCCCAACGTGCGGTTTGGGGCTTACTACTTCCGCCTGCTTAAATTCCCACCTGAAAACAATTTCCACTTTGGAGTCCCCCTGGAAAACAATGCGCTACGAGGAGGAAACCGTAGTCGATTTGGACGAGGAGAAATCCAGGATTTTCTTTGAATACGCAGGCATTGTGCGCCAAGTGGAGGCAATAATAATAGACCAGAAAATCTACGGCAGGCAGGACGACGATGCATACGCAAAGCGCAAAAAGCTCATGCGCGATTTCTACGATTTTCTTTTCATGAATCCTCTTATCGCCGCCCGCACGCTCGAAGACTACACGGAGCCCTACCCGGAAAAACAGGCTTTTGTAGAGGGGCACAACACTTTCCGCGCGTGGGCGAATGGGATACTCGCAACCTACAAGAAAAGCCGCCTGTACCTTCTCACAAAACAAAGCAACGATTTGCGTGGTGCATTCCTATCCACGCTCGGCCTAAAGAGCCTTCAATTCCTCCAGAACTTCCTTCTCACAATCCCTGCAAACTCAAAACCAATAGATTCCCCGTTCAATCCAGTGGATTTGGGCTTTGGCATAAAAGCAAAGGTATACGAAGTAGAGGGCGCAGAGGCAAATCTCTATGTGCAGGAAAACCCCGCAATAGAAAACCTGCCCCAGGAGCTTCAAAAAATGCTCAAAGACGCAATCGCAGAGGGCATGAAGGAGTCGCGCGAAATAGTGGATTACACAACAATTTTCGATTCGCGCATGCGCGAATACACCCAGCAGTTCATAGACAAGGCAGCGCTTGCGAAAACCCCTATAACTCACCAGCAGGCGCTTTCAATGGGCCGCGAGGCAGCCGCCTGGGTAGTGGGACTAGGTTCCCCCATAGAAAATATGGCTCTTGACGACGAAAACATAACCGACATTTACATTGATTCCGAGAATTCCCCCATCTACATAGAGCACGCAAAATTCGGGCTCTGCCACACCCTCTGGCGATACAATAAGGAGATGCTCCAAAAAGCATTTGACAACGTTGTTGCCTCCACGGACCGCAGCCGAAAATTCGACGATAAAAACCCGGTAGTGGACATCGTGCTCACCCGCCTCTCAATGCGCTGCCATTTGCAGCGCTCTCCTGCAACTTTCGGCGAACTCCAGGCAGCACTGCGCATTATGCGCCCAACCCCATTCACCTATCCGCAATACCTAAACCTGAATTCATTTACCCCCTTTTTCGCAGGCTACGACGACGTAATGGTGTCTTTAGGCAGCTCCGAGGCAGTGCTTGGGCTAAAAGGCGTAGGAAAGACCTGCTTTACTGCAGCAAAGATTTCCGCAATAGGCGCAAAGCGGCGCATACTGCCCATACAGGACATAGAGGAAATCCCCTCGCGCGCGTTCAGAAAGCGAGGCTTTCACATAGGCCCAATGCGCGTGCAAAGCTCTGAAAAAGAGGAAATGGGGGGAATGGGCAACAACGAGCTTGATTTGGTTTCGATGGTGAATGCAGCGCTTCGCATGGGAGATGCCTGCGTAATTATAAATGAGGTGCGCTCGCGCGTTGCAGTGCAGGGTGTGATGAACCTCATAAACACCCAGCCAGGGATTTTCCTCCTCTACAACCTGCATTCGCAGTCCCTAAAGGACGTCCAAGACCGCTTTGAACTGGTATTCGGCATCCCTGCAGCAAGCATGCTGAACACAGACCGCTATTCTTTCCTTAGAAAAGTGCGCTTTGGGCGAAAGAGCCGCGTGTATCGCATGCTCGGAACCGAATACGAAACCGACCAGGAGGCGCGCAAGTTCGTAGAAGTGTTCACCCTCACGCGCGCAGACACTCTTGAAGGCACAACCGTTAAATGCAATTTCCTTGACAATCCAGAAGCATCTGCAGCGTCGCTTTCCAATATAGACCTCTCAAAACTCAAGAAAACCCTCAAAATAAAATTCATCCCGCCCGCGCTTTTGCGCCGCTCAGCAGAGAGCGGATTCTCTCCGGAGCACTTTATCCTTGAGGCCTTCTTCAAGGGCAAAATATACTCCCAGATACTTGATGCAAGCAGAAAATACGACGACAAAATGCTCCTTGAAATAGATTTTGTGCTCAAATGCCTCTCCCTTGTTTCAAACATGATAAAACTCGCGGACAGCAAGGGCGAAATAGATTTTGCAAAAATAGACCTGCAGTGGCAAAAAGAGTTCCCGCTTCTTGTGAAAAAGGACATTGCAGAGCGTGCGGCAGTCGGGCTAAAAACGCCTGCAAGTGCAAAAGAGGCAGCAGCCCCGCCGCCCGCACCCTCGCGTGCAAAAAAACAAGCCCCGCCACGGGTTCCTGTGCAGGAAGAGCTTGCAGAGGAAGAGGAAAGCGAAGAAAGCGCCGAAGATTCCTAATAACTCCAAAGCCTGCAGAAGAAGGCGCAGAAGACAGCGCATCCCGCGAGTAAAATGCCTGCAGGAGAGAACAGTCCAATAGATACTGATTTTAAACGCCGCCGCCCATTACTCCCTTATGGGCTTGCACGAGAAAATAAAAGAGCTAGAAGACGAGATGGCTCGAACCCAAAAGAACAAGGCAACCGAGTTCCACATAGGCATGCTCAAGGCGAAAATCGCAAAGCTCAAGCGCTCCATAATAGAAACCCCAAAGAAAAGCTTTGGCGGCAAAGGCGGCGGGGGAAGCGGCTTTGACGTAAAAAAGAGCGGCGATGCAACAGTCGTATTCATCGGGCTCCCATCAGTAGGAAAATCCACTCTCCTTAATGCCCTCACGGGCGCAAAAAGCAAAACAGCTTCCTACGCATTCACCACGCTCACCTGCATCCCTGGCGTAATGGAGCACCGCGGCGCCCAGATACAGCTCCTTGACCTGCCCGGCATCATTGCAGGCGCAAAAACAGGAAAAGGGCGCGGCAGGGAAATACTTGCAGTCGCACGAAACGCAGACCTAATACTAATAATCCTCGACGTTTTTGAGCCCAACATGCTTTCTGCAATAAAGGAAGAGCTCTCAGGGATAGGGATTCGCCTGGACCAAAAGCCGCCCCAAATACACCTCACAAAAAAAGAGAGGGGCGGCATAGAGATAAACCACACAGTTCCCCTCACAAAACTCAACGAGCGCATGATAACAAGCGTGATAAACGAATACGGGATACACAACGGCTCCATAGTTTTCCGTGAGGACGTAAGCATAGACCAGCTTGTTGACTACATGGCAGCAAACCGCCGCTACATAAACTCCGTAACCGTGCTCAACAAAACGGATTTGGTCTCAGAGGAATACCTCCGCTCGCTTAAGTTCCCATTTGTCCCAATCTCAGCAGACAAAAACCTCAACATAAACGCACTCAAGGATGCAATTTACAACCGCCTTGAAATGATTCGCATATACACAAAGCCGCGCATGGGCGAGGCGGACATGAAAAAGCCCATGATGATGCGCACAGGCTCAACAGTTGCAGATGCGTGCGCAAAATTGCATCGGGATTTGGTGCGCGATTTCAAGTATTCCCAGATATGGGGCCCTTCCGCAAAGTTCCCCGGGCAAAAAGCAGGCATAGACCACGTGCTAAAAGACGGCGACGTAATTACAATAGTGAAAAAACAGGGCTAATTTTCTTCCTTTGCCTTCTGCATCGCAAACTCCAAGAATTCCTCAAAACTAGGCTTTACTTCCTTTCTCTTTTTCGCATTCCACTCGTTTGCAACTTTCCAGTATTTTTTCAATTGCCCTTCCTGCGTTTTCAGGTCCTGCATCACATCTGCAATCTCAAACTCTCCTTTCTCCCATCTCCTTGGGCATGCGGTGTTCATTGTGTAATACACTTCCCCGTCAGCCTTCCCGCCTGAAATGTCCGCATTTTTCACTTTTGGCGCAAACGCCTGTAATATTTTCTCAAGTCTCTTGCTTCCAACTCCCTTCTCTTTTGCAAATTCCGAAAACAATGAAAAAGGATACGTCCTGCACACCATGGGCCTCCCCTGGTGCACGGTGCACCCATTGCTCCTTGCAAAAAACACGCACCAGTCAGTTTTTGTCCTCTTAAGCACAAGCATTTTCTCTATAAGTTTCCCTTGCTCATTTTCCACAAAAACCTTCGGATAAGGGTTTTTGGAAATGTTCTGCGAGTCTTCCAGCCTGCAAAACTCAATCGGCTCTTTTCCGGTATGTTTTGCAAGCCTGAGCACATCTAGGTGTGTAATCGGAACAGCAAACCTGTTGCAGCATTTGCCCCCGCAGCTTGCGCAGGGTTCAGGTATATTCAGGTTCATCTCACGCACTCTGCTGCCCAAAAGTTATCTCGTTTCCCTTCTGCTCCGCATAAGCCTTTACAAGCCCCTCTTTTGTGCTTAGCGCAAGCGTTGTCGAGTTCTCTCCAAGCCTAAGCGTAAGGAAAGTCTCCCCATTGCCAATCTTCGCGCTATAAGTATTCCCGTCTTTTGATACTCTCAGCTCATCAATGTTCTTTACCTTGAGCCCAAGCGTCCCAAATTCCCCCTCGTGCTTGCTTGCAGTTGCAACGCTTTTCATTCCCGCGATGGCTTTCGACGCAACTTCGCGCGCAGTAGTGCTCTCCCTAAGGTCCTGCGGCTTGAACACAAGTTCCCCGACTTTTTTCACTTTGAACCCAAGGATTGCTTTTTCCTTTGGCCGCTCCTGTTTCTGCGGCGCAAGCCTCTCATCCGCCCGTGCCATAGGCATCTGTCCAAACTCGTTCTGCGGCTTTTGCTCAACCTGCTGCTTCAAATCGCTCATGCTCTCCCCTCCCTAAATATCTCAACTCCCGAATTCTTCCCGTACGATGCCATCTCAAGCAGCTTCGCGTCGCTTCCCGTCTGATTAAGGCAAACAGACATGGAGTCCGGCCCAACTTCCGAAGTTATCTTCCTCTTGATTCCCTCAAACTCCACGCGCACGCTGAATACCTCGTATTTCCTCACTTCGCCGCCCTTCTCAAGCCTCTCCTCTATTCCGTATCTTACGCCGCTTGCTTTCTCAAAAAGTTTCTCATTTGAAAGCAGTTTTGAAATTTCCATTTTCCGCTTGCCGCAAATTTCCCTAAAAGGAGAATATGCCCTCATTATTGCTTCGCGTGCAATCTCAAGCGCTTCTTTAGTATTGCTCTCAATCGCACGGTAAGCCTGCTCCACTTCGGGCTTTGGGAACGGCTGCTCCTCTTCTCTTCTTGCGTATTTTTCAACCACGCGACTACCGTCTTTACTCTGCCCGCAATCCCTTTTATTTGTTTCCCCCGCTATACCTCACATGATACTCCCAAAGGCGCCGGTTGAGCGCATAATACGCGAGGCAGGCGCAGGCAGGGTAAGCGACGAGGCAGCAATAGAACTCGCACAGGAGCTTGAAAAAGTCGGGATAGAAATTTCCCAGAAAGCCCTCAAGTTCGCAAAGCACGCAGGCCGAAAAACCGTTACCGCAGAGGACATCCGCCTCGCAAGGATGTAACTCCTGCCTTACAAAAACCAAACGATTTATATTCCAGTTTTCCCCAATTTCTTCTATGAAAATCCATGCACTATTGGCGATTCTTTTACTCAGCTCGCTAGCCTTGGCGCAAGCAATTGCCACTTCGGCGCAGCCCGGCCTAATTTACGTGCACCTTACAAAACCCGGCATAACCCTCTCTGCGCAACCCCTTACTCTCGCGGTTCCAACGGAATTGCGCTCAGGCGAGGGGGGAATAGCCGCCTCCTACGCAAGCCCAACAACACAGGGCATGTTCGTCGTACTTGGCAACGATGGAAACGAAATCTACTTGCAAATAGAGTCAAAATATTCCGGCTTTCTTGCCGAAGAGCTCAAATGGCTAATCCAGATAGGCGCATTGCAAGGCATAACCGAAAGCGACATCTCACAAATAAGTTCCCTTGCAGCAACCTCCAGGGAAATTTCATATTCCACTTCTGGCTGGGCTCAAATGCAAACGCTTGCAGCAACGCAGCTTCCGCCAGTCGCATCAAAAATGTGGGAAGAGCGCGCGGCATCTGAAGCAGCAAATCCTAAGACGGCAGATACCCCGGCAGCGGCACCAACGCAAGTGCTGCAAATCCCCCCAGAACAACAATCCCTGCCTTCCGCAACGACGGGCGCAACCTCACAAGGGGCAGAAGATGCAGCCCAAAAAACATCTGCCTCGGACACACTACCCCAAAAAACAACCGGCGCATTTGATGCAACCGCAACGCAGCCGCAAAAAGGCATCTTTGATTTAGCTTCAATGCTCGCACCCCTTCTCACAGCCGCAGCAGTTATACTCGTCGCAATAGTCGCAGTCCTCCTGCGCTCCCCAAACAACGAACAAATAGAAGCGCACCGCATACTCTCCTCCCCAACCCGCGTCGAAATCCTAAACGAGCTCTCCACAAACGAAAAAATCCCAACTGACCTGAGCAGCCGCCTGAAAAAAAGCAAGGCAACTGTGATAGAGCACCTTGAAAGGATGCGCGAGGCTGGTTTTGTGGAAAAGGTGCAAACCCCCGGAAAGAAATTCGTATACTACCGCATAACAAGCAAGGGAAAAACAGCTCTGCTTCGCTCCGCAGCATAAAATCCCGCACCTATTTATACTTCAAGCGCGCATCCCATCCCAATGGAAATATTGCCGTTCAAGCAAAAATACCTCAAGGCAGTGCTTGCCCTCAACGAGCTTTCAGTAAAACAGTCCGAATACATAGGAAAATCCGTAAGCCCAAAATGGCACGATGACCTTTCCAAAATAAAGCAAAAATACGCGGACAAAAAAGGAGCCTTTCTCCTCTGGTTCTCAGGCAGCAGGCTAATCGGGATGGGCGGCATCATGCGCATAAATGCAAGCGCAGCATTCATAAAAAGAGTGCGCGTGCACCCGTCTTGCCAGCGCAAGGGATTGTCCGCAAAAATTCTTGCCGCGCTTGAAAAAAAGGCAATTGCCCTCGGCTACAAAAAACTTGTTGCAAACACGGCAAAGGGAAACGTCCCTGCCGAGAAAATGCTCATCAAGGCAGGCTTCATGGCAACGGGCGAAAAAGATTTTTTTTTCCGTGCCCTGCACGCTCTTTGAAAAAAGACTCTAGGCCGCCTATTCCTTGTACAGCATAACGTGCACGATTTTCTGCGCAACCGTCAGCATGGATAGCATCGCGCCCGCCCCAATTATCGCAGTTGCGCCAACTACGGATACAGGTGCAAGCAGCATCGCAAAGAATATGCACACGACCCTCTCGGTCCTCTGGAACATCGCAGGCAAATTCGCAGCCTCTTTTGCAGGCATCACTTCCCGATGGTCTGCATATGCGCTCACAAAACTGGTCATGCACGTCCCAAAGAACACAAACAAAAGAACCCAAATATCTGCGGGCAGTATGAATGCCCCAATGCCGTATGCAAGCAGCCCAAGGAGCGCAAAAAATTCCACGAACCTGTCGCACACCCCGTCAAAAAACCCGCCCTTCTTGGTAACCTGCCCTCTTGCCCTTGCAACTGCCCCATCCAGCGCGTCCACAAGCGCAGAAAGCACGAACGCAACTATTGCAAATTCCATCATCTTGTGATACATGAAATAAAGCGACAGGAGCGCAAAAATTGGCGCAAGCGCCGTTATTTGCGTCGGGCTAAGAGGCAAAAATGCAAATGCCTTCCCGATTTTCCCCTGCAAATCTTTCAAAAACTGGATTTGTTTTATCATGCGATTACCAACCCCCCGCACCCAAAGCCCGCCCGCGGCGGGTAAAGGCGTGGTCGTTTTTCATCATTCCAATATGCACCATCAAGCCCACGCCTTTAGGCGAGGGTGGTTGACCCCTCTTGTTTTCCATTGCCCCAGTAATCATAGTATTCCATCCCAAGGTGGGTTATCAAATCCTCTCCCATAAGGTATCGCAGGGTGTTTTTGAGCTTCATGTGCTGAATCGACAGGTCGTGCTCCGGATAGACAGAAGGCGCATGCATGGGCGCCTTGAAATAAAACGAGAGCCATTCCTGCATCCCGGACATTTTCGCCCTGCATGCCAGGTCCATGAAAAGCGCCAAATCAAGCACGATTGGCGCCGCAAGTATGCTGTCTTTGCAAAGGAAGTTTATTTTTATCTGCATTGGATATCCCATCCACCCGAATATGTCTATGTTGTCCCAGCCTTCCTTGTCGTCGTTTTTCGGAGGGTAGTATTCTATCCTTACCTTGTGGTACATCTCTTTGTAAAGATCCGGGTACATGTCGGGCTGGAAGATGTATTCAAGGGAGGATTTCTTGCTCATCTCTTTGCTTTTGAACGAGCCAGCATCGTCTAATACAAGCCCGTCGCGGTTTCCCAGTATGTTTGTGGAAAACCATCCTCTAACCCCAAGCATTCGCATTTTTAGCATGGGTGCAACCGCGGTTTTAACCAAAGTCTGCCCCGTCTTGAAGTCCTTGCCCGCTATGGGAATTCCCTTTTGCCTTGCAAGCTCTCCAAGCGCTGGAATGTCAAGGGTGAGGTGCGGCGCCCCATTCGCGTAGGGCACACCCTCCATTATTGCCGCGTATGCGTAAATCATCGAAGGCGATATCGCCGGATGATTATCCGCAAGCCCTTTCTCAAACGATTCTATTGTTGCATGGACCTGCTGCGGCTCAGTGTAGGTTTCAGTGCTTGCGCACCACACTGCAACCATCCTTGAGAGATTTTTCTCGCGCTTGAAGTTTCGGATGTCCTCGCGCAGCTGGTTTGCAAGCTCAAGCTTGCTCGCGCCCTGCTTTACGTTTTCCCCCTCAATGTTCTTCACGTAGTTCCTGTCAAATACAGCTTTCATGGGCTTTATTTTCTCAAGTTCGCCTTTTACGAGCCCCAAGTGCTCCTTGCTTAGCACGCCTGCTTTTATCGCAGTCTCATACGCGTTGTCTGGGAATATGTCCCATGCTGCAAATTCAATGTCCGACAACTTAGCAAGGGGCACAAAATCGCGAATGAGCAAAGTCCTGCCCTCACTCCTCTTGCCCAGCCTTATCGTCTGCATTTGCGTGAGGCTTCCAAATGGCTTAAGCAACCCTTTGCGCGCAAGCATCGTTCCCGCTATGAACGTGGTGCTTACTGCACCCAATCCCGGGAGAATTATTCCAAGCCTGCCATCCGCAGGGCTTATTTCTGTTTTTTTTGCCATATGAACACCTCATAACTATTTTACAATTTTATAAATAGCAGAAAATATAAATACCTGCCCCTCTGCGCCTGCCTGCCTCCTTTCGCTGCTGTTTTAACCTTTTGCAGCCCATACTTTTCCATGCTCGTTGTTTTCGAAGGCATAGATGGAAGCGGCAAGGGAACGCAGATAGAGCTTCTGCGTTCATTCCTCCAAAGCCGCAACACAACCCCTGCAATACACAAATACCCCACTGGGAACGCGCACATCGCGCATGCGCACCTTAAAGGCGAAAAAACAGTTCCTCCCGAAGAGCTTTTTTCCTCTTTCGCAAAGGACATAAAATCCGAACAGGCAACCCTCCACGAGGAGCTTTCAAGGGGGAAATTCGTAATCCTTGACAGATACGTTTTCTCCACGGTCGCATACCAGGGCGGCTCTCTCGGCTACGAGCGCGCGCGCGACGCAATAAAGCAAATAGGCTTCCTTCATCCAGACGTAGTCCTCCTTCTTGACATTTCTGCAGAAGGCTCATTCGCCCGCAAAAGCGCGCAGAAAACCCTTGACCGCTTCGAGGAGGACCGCATATTCCTCGAAGGCGTGCGTTCGCGCTATTTTCAAATGGCAAACGAGGATTTCCTCTGCCCGCGCTGGCGCACAATAGACGCAAGCGCCAAAAAGGACGAAGTATTCGCAAAAGTAAAGGAATGCCTGCTTGACCTCCTCTAAAGGAATTAAGTGCTCCAACCGGGATTCGAACCCGGGTTACCGGCTTTCTTTGTTTTTTGAAAAACCTGAAAGGCCAGCGTCCTTGACCGGGCTAGACTATTGGAGCTCGGTACCACTATTGTGGCAAAAACAGTTTAAAAACCCAAACCGCCATGTTTTTGTTTAATGTGCGGCAGTTGGCATTCCTTGCTATCTTTTCAGCCGGTAAAAATATGATTTTTGGTTTCTGTTCTCCTCCGCTTTCTCTTCTATGGACCCCTCAGCCAGCAGTTTTCTTATGGTTCCAGCATATGCCTGATATGCACTGTCCTGCACCTTTGCATAAGGCCCGGCATAAAGGGAAACTGCAGAATATCCGCCGCCCCCGCCCCCAACGTTCAATTCCCTGATAATTACGCCTTGTGGTTCCCCTAAGCCCGTAGTTATTGGTATAAATTTGTCTGGATTTGACTGGAATACCTCCCCGAGGGTTTTTTCCGTCATTTTCTGGTTGAGCCAGCCATATAAATTTTTCATACCAATTCCGCTATTGACTGTTCCAAGCGCCATGCTGCTTAAATCAATCCCGTTAAAATCCTCATAATAATAGTTAGAATAAGGGACCTTCTGTATGCCGTATTTTTCCCTCAGTTTTTCAATCTCACTATGCATGCGCTCTTGCCTCTCCGCATCTCCCTCATTCTCGCCTCTGTGTTCCATCAACATCGCAACTACTTCTTTTGAATACTCCTGATATCTGTCCGTTTTAAGTTCAAAACTAGCATCTTCCCTTTTTTTCTCGTCGCTAAAAACAACCCCATACAGGGATTTCCCTTTTTCGCCTTCACAAACTGTTAACGCAGCATTGTGTATTTCCATGGGCACGATTCCATATTTTGCCGCAATTTTTTTTAGCAGAGACGCAATTCCAACTTTTGCAGTGCCCTCTGCCTTGCTTATAACGACAATTTCCCCCTCGTCGCTCCGTATGTCCCACTTTGTAACTGCGGATAGTTCGATATACGCCGCGCCCATTGTGCCAGGAACGCTCTCCTTTATCGGCTTTTTGAATACAAGTGTAATCATTTTCCCATCAAAAGCCAGATAATCTAGGTCTTTTAGCGGCACTGCAGTTTTTGCCCCAAGCTGCCCAAGTGCCGCATTAAGTGTGCTGCCAGTAACAATTTTTTCCTCAGTGGTCGCCTTATGCTTGTTATATAGCCCCAGAATTACATTCAGCGTAGCGTCCAGAGCCTTTACCTCAACGGAATTGTAGGCGGCAACCATCTCCTGTACCGTTATCCCGCCGCCCGCCTGCGCAGAAAAATTGCGCACGGGCCTTATCTGTGACAAATCATGCTTGGGCTTGCTAACTTGTTCTGCAACAATCAATTCCGGCATTGGACTACCCTTTCATATATCTAATGCATATACGCGTAAATAAGCGTATGCGTCTCAACTGCCTGCATCCCGTTATTCTAATAAACCTTAACTGAGCCTTCTGTGCATGAGATTCACATTTCTCCTGCTTGCCGCATTTTTCTCGCTTTTCCTCTACGGCTGCATAAACGCCCCATCATCAACCTGCGCTTCAAACGATTCCAATTGCACATATACACAGGCAGTAATACAACAGGACCCATACGTCTGCTACAACCTGCCCGAATCCCAGCGCGAAATCTGCTTCAAGGCGGCAACAAACCCCCTTGAGAAGAAAAAGCTCCAAAACAGGCAAACAGCCGCCCCATTTGCGCCTGCCAAGCAAACAGCGCCAGCCGTTTCCCAGGAAAACAAGACTGAAATACAAGCCGCTTTTGCACAATGCGATTCCTCCCAAGACGCAGACTCATGCTTCTTTTCCCTGGCAAAGGAAAATTCCGCGGTCCTGGTATGCGACAAGGTAAAAAACAAGCAAGTGCGCGACACGTGCATAAGCAATGTCGCAATCTCCTCAAAGAAGCCGGCAGAGTGCAGCCTGCTTGCGTCAGAAGAGGAAAAAACCCTCTGCCTTGCCTATTCCTCTGGCTAAAAATATTTTGTCAAGAAAGGCTTTATTTTCACTCTTGATACTCCTGATACAATTGCGTCCGACACAACTACTTCATTTGCCCCTGCAGCAAGCATTTCCTGCAATGCATTTCCCAAAAATAGCCCGTGCGTTGCAGCGCACAGCACGCTTTTCGCACCCTTCATTTTGCATTCGCGCGCCGCCCTTATCATCGTGCCGCCGCTTGCAATCATGTCGTCCACCAATATCACGTCCCTGTCTTTTACATCAAACTCCATCTCAAGGGTCTCAATGGGGCGCACCGCGGTTACGCCTTCAGAATACTCCCCTCTCACTTTCTTCATGCTGTTTCCCCCGTGCATTACTATCATGTAAGTTGCGCCCTTGTCAGGAGCAGCAACAAGTGCGTCGGGGTGCGTGCTCAAATAATAGTTCAGCAGCGGGTCCTTCATGGTGATATTGTCTATTGCAAGCCCGCCATAGTTTACAGATCCCTCTTTTTTTATGAAATGGCAGTCAAACGTCACAAGAAGGTCGCACCCCGCCCCCTTTATGAGCGAGCAAATAGTCTCCGAGCTTTTTGTTTCCCCTTCGAGCTTTATCTTGTCCTGCCGTGCATAGGGCAAATACGGAACAATCGCAATTATCTTTTTCGCCTGCGCGTTTTTGAGCGCGGATATCATGAGAAGAAGCTGTATGAGGGATTTGTCCTGCTCAGGATAGCACCTATGCACAAGCGTTACCTCTTTGCCTGCGCATTGCGGCAGGCTCGGCATCCTTACGTATTTCTCCCCATCAGGAAAATTCTTGAGCTCAATGTTCGGCATCCCAAGGTCCCCGCAGTCCCCTGAAAAAAGCAGCACTTTGTTCCCTTTTTGCAGTGTTTCCTCTTTTTGCATATGAGCACCCCCTAGCCCCCCACTCCCATCCTTATGAATTCAACCCCAATCGCAGCAAGCAATATGCCCATGAGCCGCGAGGATATTTCCATGCCCCTTGCCCCAAGCAGTTTTCCTATTGCGCTTGCGCACATCAGTATTACGTAAGATATTATTGTTGCAGCAAGCGCAGCAACCACCACTACAAAAATCCCGTTTGTGCCCGTAAGGAGCACCGCAGTGGTCATTGCGCCCGGTCCCGCGAGCAGCGGCACCCCGATAAGCACAACCGCAACGTTCGGGGAGCCTTTCTCTTCCTTGTCAAAATTTATCCCAAACGTGATTTGTATCGCAGTAAGGAGCAACAGCAGCCCGCCTGCAATCTGGAAGCTCTGCATGCTCACTCCAAGCACTCCCAAGAGTTGCATCCCAACAAGTGCAAACCCGATTATCACGCCCCCGGCTACAATCGTCGCGGTAAATGCTGCCTGCGCCCTCTGCACTTCATTCATCTTCTTTGTGAGCGCCAAAAACGCAGGAAGGGATGCAAACGGGTCCATTATGACAAAAAACGCAATAAGGGATTTCAAAATCGGCTCAAGTGCAATTTCCACCATCCCAAACACCCGTCTAATCTAAGTTCCAACAAGCAGGCGCAGCAAGTCCCGTACGCCCGGGGCAAGCCCCATTACAATTACTGCCAACAATATAAAGTCCTTTTCCTCCTGTGCTGCCTTTTCCCTGCCCACTATATACACTGCCCCGGCAGCAAGCAGCACTTTAATTGCAAAAAACAGCCCAAACCCAATCTCAGTGCTTCCCAGCGCCCTGGACAATACGTGCTGCTCAAAATACGCCCCTTTTGGGAAAACGTCTATCGCAACAAAAGTCGCAGCCCCGTCAAGCGCCTGCGAGAATACGGCGAGCTTGCCCAAAAATGGCATTTGCATTTTTAGCTCCCCAAATCCCTTTTTCACAACAAAATATGCAGCTCCTGCAAGAAGCAAGATGAGAGCGGCATACGCCCAATTTATCCCCAATGCAAGCACAAGGAGCAGATTTGGAGCAAGCAGCATTGCAGGCACGTACTTTGCAAGCCTCATTATGCGCATCTCGTGAAAAAGCAGCACCGTGCACACAAACAAAAGGGCCATTACAACATAAATGCCAGGCGTTACGGTAAGCATCCCATAGTCGTAGATGTGCGAATTGAGCACAAAATAAAGCGCGTGTGCAAGCGCCTCATTCTGCTCATACGCAAACCTGTACTCAAGCGCCCCTGAGTCCACAGAGTCTGTAATCACCCTCACTGTGCTTCCCAGCAGCACAAAAAGAAGCAGCGTTGAAATGAAGTGCGCGTCAAATTTTACTTCCTTGGCCCTAAATGCCCTATACACCGCATACAGCCCCAAAATTGCAATCATGGCGTACGCAAGCGTATTTATCGCATTATATCCAGTGCGTTCCACTATCGGCTGCACGAAATTCTCATTAAAAAATCCACCCAAATCCGCCACGATTCTATTCCTCCGTTACATTTTTAACTTTAGTCAGTTCAATGCGGTTGGTGATAGCGTGGCAGCATTGGCTTCAATAAAAGGCGCATTTTCCTCATACACAAAGAACATTGTCGGATACTTCCTCTCCTCGCTTGTGTATTTCATCTGGATGCTGGTTGCAATAGGGCTTCCTTTCGGGCTCTTTGCGCTCTCAATGCTCGCCCTTGGCGCAATCTCAACCGGGGGAGACGTTGCCACGACTCTCGTTTCAAACCCCCTCATCGCAATAGTGTTCGGGATATGGATGCTAATCGTGTTCATAATACAGGCTTTCTTCGTCTCATCGGGCATGGGCGCATACATAAACGCCTGCTACTCAATTGCAACAGGGAAAGTCCCAACCGTGCTGGGCATGATAGAATTCGGCATAAAGAACGGCGGCAGGTTCCTCGTCCTCATGCTCGTCATCTGCGCAATTTTCGGCATTTTCCTCCTGCCTGCGATGCTCTCATTCATTCTTGTAAAGAACGCCCTCATAAGCTCAATTCTCCTGCTTGGTGCAATCGGCTTAATGGCGCTAGTGAAATTCCTTTTCATGTTCTGCTTCCCGGCAGCAGCAATTGACAAAACAACCCCTCTTGGGGCACTAAGCCGCTCGCTCAGGCTCGTTACGCGCAACATAGTGCAGTGCATAATCTTCGCAATCCTCTTTGGGGCGCTCTCGCTTGTGCTGGGCTTCATTCCCATCATAAACATGTTTGTGCTTGCGCCAATCCTGATGGCGTCGCTTGCGCTCTTTTACAAGAGCCTGAATTAAAAGGTGACTCAATGTTCTGGAAACTATTCTACCCCCGCCCATACGTCCTCATAACAAGCTGCCACAACGAGCGCGTAAACGTTACTGCCGTAGAGTGGAGCATGCCTGTTTCGCGCAAGCCGCCCATGCTTGCTGTTGCGCTCACAAACAACGGGCTCACCCTTGATTTGATAAGCCGCTCAAAGGAATTCGTGGTCGCGCTCCCGGACGAGCGCTTGCGCGAGGCAGTAGAGCTTTGCGCAAGCACATCAGGGAAGTTCCTTGACAAGTTTTCAGAATCCAAACTCACTCCCTTAAAGGCAACAAAAGTCGCAGCCCCCCTTGTACTTGAGGCGGCTGCAAACTTGGAGTGCAAGGTTGTGTCCTACGTGAACTATTCCATGGACCATACTGTGGTGTTTGGCGAAGTTGTGCAGTCCCACCTCGCAGATGAGAAAAAGAACGGAAAGTTCGCCGCACTCCTTGCAAAAGAGCCCGGTGTCCATACTATGCCAGAGGCAGACGAAAAGAAAAAGAAGAATGGCAACTAGCATGCAGCCTGAGCGTTCCAAATGCAACTATGCTGGCGTGAGCACCCTCACTTCGGTTTTCCCCCCAGTTTCCCTCTCTACCAGCTGCTTGAACAGAATCGCGTCCCCCTTTGTTTCCCCAAGATACCCATAGTGCACCGGAATAACAATCCTTGGGTTTATTTTTGCGCACGCCCTTGCAGCAGCCGCAGCATCCATCGTAAAAGTCCCTCCTATCGGAAGAAGCGCAACATCGCATTTGTATTTTTCCATTTCAGGAATCTCGTCCGTGTCACCTGCAACGTAAATCCTTGTGCTTCCAAAGGCAAGAATATACCCTGCGCAGTTCGCATCCCGTTCATGATACTGCTTCCCAACGTTATATGCAGGCACGGCAAGTATTCCAACGCCGCCCACCCGCACGCTCTCCTTGATTTTAAGCAGCCTGCACGGATGCCTGCAGTTCGTCCCAATGAGCACGGTGTTGAATTTCGAGACCTTCTCAGTTTTCTCTTCATCGCAATGGTCAAAATGGTTGTGCGTGTGCAGCACAACGTCCGCAGGCCTATGCAGTTTCATGGGTGCAAACGGGTCAATCGCGACAAGCACCCCGTTTCCCTCAAGGCTTATGCTTGCATGCCCAAAGAAAGTTATTTTCACTCCGCCAACAGTGGTTGTATTCATGCAAGTGCAACGAAGAGGAACGATAAAATACTTTGCATCAAAAGAGATTGCTATGGGCGACCAAGAGATTTCACTCAGGCTTCCTCCCCGTTCCTACCAGCTGGAGATAGCTAATTCAGTTCTCCAAAACGGCAACACGCTCGTTGTGCTTCCAACCGGCCTTGGAAAAACCCTTATCGCATTCCTCCTGATTTCCAAAAAAGCAAAAGAAGGAAGGTGCTTCCTTCTCGCCCCAACCCGCCCTCTCTGTGAGCAGCACCTGAAGACCCTTCTTTCCCAGACAAGCACAACTGACGAGGATGTTGAGCTCATTAGCGGAAAGATACAGGCAGCCAAACGCGCCGAGCTTTACAAAAAGCGCATCATAATCTCCACTCCACAATGCATAAAGAACGACCTTCTCGCAGGCAGGCTTTCGCTGGATTGCGCATCGCTTTGCATATTCGACGAGGCTCACCGCGCAGTAGGGAACTACTCATACACTCTTGTTGCAAAAGCAGCTGCGGCAGCAAAACCCGCAACTTTGAGCGCAACAGGCGAAAAAGCAGAACATCCTGCTGCAAAAAATCCAGCTCCTCAAGGTGGCGCATTGCTCGTCGGCTTGACTGCCTCCCCTGGCGGCAATAAAAAGAAAATACAGGAGATTGTTGACGCCCTTCTCATAAAAAACGTGCAAATCCTGGATGCAACAGACCCAAAAATTTCCCAATACGTAAAATCCCTTGATGTGCGCTACATTCCGGTTGATTTGGGAAAGGAAATGCTCGCAGCAAAAGCAATTGCCGACCAGATGGCAAAAGAGCAGGCAGAGGCGCTCAAAGGAATGGGTTTCTACAGCCGTTTCTATTCGAAAAAACCCCTTCTTGAGCTTCGCGCGCGCATACTTGCAGACAAGGGAGGAAGAAGATTCGCAGCCCTCTCGCACCACTCTACTCTCTTCAATTTGGTGCACATACTCGAGCTTCTTGAGACGCAGGGCGTTTCAACGTGCAAAAAATACATCGAGAAACTTCGCGCCCGCGAGCAGACAAAAGCGCTCGCCCGCCTTTTCCATGACTACCGCTTTGCAAAATTTGAGAAACTACTCGAAGAGGCGGGCGAGCATCCCAAACTTGCAAGGCTCGTCGAGCTTATACAGTCCTCCCCGGAAGAAAAATACCTTGTGTTCGCCCAATACAGGAATCAAGTGGAGCACATTTCGCAGGAGCTTGTTGCGCACAAAATACGCTCGCGCACCTTTATGGGCAAAAAGGAAGGCTTCACGCAGGAGCAGCAAAAGCTCACAATAGAGGCATTTCGAAACGGCGAGTTCGACGTTATGGTCGCAACCTCAATAGGCGAAGAGGGCTTGGACATCCCTCTCGTGGATACCGTGGTATTTTTCGAGCCAATCCCAAGCGAAATCCGCTCAATCCAAAGAAGGGGGCGCGCAGGGCGCGCAAAGGCAGGAAAAGTTTACGTTCTACTCACAAAAGGCACGCGCGACGAGGCATTCTATTGGGCATCCAAAAACAGGGAGAAAAAAATGAAAACCCTTGTGCAGGGGATGGCTGATTACGGGGTAGGCTCGCTCAAGGCAAAAAAAGAGGCAAACGCGCCCGCACCCTATGAAAAACAATCCGCACCTGCAAAAAGTCATGCAACTTCGGAATCAGCACCGCAAAAAAAACCACATGCTGCTGAAAATTTGCATCCAGAGCCAAAAAATCTGCAAGCGCAAGAAGCAAGCGCCGCAAAACCGATGCGCAAACAGCGCATTTCCCAAAGGAAGCAGACGACCCTGCGCGAATTTTCCGAATTCAAGTAGCGTCTCGCTTTTAAATTTTCATTGCATTTCTCCCTCATGGCAGAGAGCGCGCACTTCCACTCAGTGCCAATAAGCAAGGCACTCTCGATTTCAGAATCCTCCCAGGGAGGGCTCTCGCCCGAGGAAGCCCAAAACCGCCTCTCCATATACGGGAAAAACATCCTTGTTGAGGTGCAGGGGCCGCAGTGGCCCAAAATATTCGTGGCGCAGTTCTCCAACCCTCTCATAATAATGCTCACGCTCGCAGCCTCGCTCTCTTTCTACGTTGGAAAGCGCATAGATGCATCCGCAATATGCGTTGCAGTCCTCATAAGCGTGCTATTTGGCTTCCTGCAGGAATACAAGGCGGAAAGCGCACTTGCGGCGCTTAAAAGCCTCACAAACCCCAAGGCGCTTGTAATACGCGCAAAAAGAGAAAAGCTCATAGATGCGAGAGACATTGTTCCCGGCGACATCCTCCTTATTTCAGAAGGTGACAAAATACCTGCGGACTGCCGCATGCTTGAGAGTGCAAACCTTTCAGTTGACCAGTCTTCCCTTACCGGAGAGTCCCATGCAGTGCACAAAAGCATCGCAGAGCTCCCCCTGTCAACTACCCTCGCAGAGCGCGCAAACATGCTCTATGCAGGCACGGTTGTGGTGCGCGGGCATGGAAAAGCGCTTGTCTCATCAACCGGAAAGTTCACGGAGTTCGGGAAAATCGCAAGCTCCCTTTCCACTACAGAGGAGGAACAGGCTCCCCTGCAGCGCTCTTTGGCAGAGCTTGGCAGGAAAATAGGCATAGTTGCAATAATCCTCAGCGTGCTCTTTTTCGCATTCGGCGTGCTGCGCGGGGAATCAATGGACCAGATGTTTGTTGTTGCAATTTCCCTTGCAGTTGCCGCAATTCCCGAAGGCCTGCCCACCATAATTACAATAACGCTCGCAGTCGGGGTGCAGGCAATGTCTCGGCATAAGGCAATCGTGCGCAAGCTCCCTGCAGTTGAAACCCTTGGCAGCACAACCGTGATATGCACCGATAAGACGGGCACGCTCACCCAAAACCGCATGACAGTAACAAGGCTCTGGGTGGAGGATGCAATATTCGAGTTCGACGGAATAGGGCTTGATGGAGGCAAAATGTCCTCCCCAAAGAACGGCAGCATGCAGCTTGCAAAAAAAGCATTGCAAATAGGCACCCTGTGCAACACCGCCTCTTTTGTATACGAAGGGGAGAAGCTCTCCAGCATCGCAGGCGACCCGACCGAAGCCGCAATCCTCATCGCAGCCCAAAAGGCAGGCATAGATGTTGCGGAAGAACGGACAGTTTACAAGCTTCTTGGGGAAGTCCCATTTGACTCAGAGCGCAAGCTCATGAGCGTGGTGCGCAGCATGCCTACCGGTGCAATCTCGTTCGTAAAAGGCGCACCCGAATGCCTCTTCCCCCGCTGCAAAAAGTTCCTAACATCCGAAGGCGAAGTCCCGCTCTCGCCTCAAATCTCAAGGAAACTGCACGCAAAAACAGAGGAGTTCTCATCATCCGCGCTGCGCGTGCTCGCGCTCGCATACAAGCGCGTGAAGGAAAAGGAGCACTACTCACACGATGAAACAGAGCATGAATTGGTGTTCGTGGGCTTCGTAGGGATGATGGACCCTCCACGAAAGGAAGTTGCAGCCGCAATAGAAACCTGCAGGCGCGCCGGAATTCGCGTCATAATGGTCACAGGGGACTCCCGCTCAACCGCAGTTGCAATCGCGCTTAAGGTGGGCTTAATGTCCGAAGGCGAGGACGCCCGCGTTCTAAACGGCGAGGAAATAGACTCCCTTGACGACTACCGGCTTTCGCAGCGCCTTTCCAGCGCAGCAGTGTGCTGCCGCACCACCCCTGTGCAGAAGCTTCGCATAGTGAGCACGCTTTCCAAAAAGGGCGAGGTGGTAGCAGTTACCGGGGACGGAGTGAACGACGCGCCCGCACTAAAGCGCGCAGGCGTGGGAATCGCAATGGGCATTACTGGCTCGGAAGTCGCAAAGGAAGTGTCCGACATAGTGCTCCTTGACGACAACTTCTCCACAATCGTGACCGCAATAGAGCACGGGCGCGCAATCTTCCGCAACATAAAGAGCTTTGTGCGCTACCAGTTCTCAACGTCCGTTGCCGCAATGGCAGCAATGTTCGTACCTCCATTCCTCGGGCTTCCCCTTCCAATGAGCGCAATCCAAATCCTGTGGGTAAACATCATAATGGACGGCCCGCCCGCACTCGCCCTTGGCGCAGAGCCCTCATCCGAAGGCGAAATGGACAAGCCGCCCCGCGACCCGCGCGCAGATTTTGTGAGCCGCAACCTTTTGCTCTCCATCATAACGACCGGCATTTTCATGGCTGCAGTAATGCTTTTCACGCTCTGGCTCTACCTCCCATTTTCGCCCGAAAAGGCGACCACAGTTGCCTTCACAACATTCGTGGGCTTGCAGCTTGCAAACGCGCTCAATTGCAAATCCCCTGACAAGTCGCTCTTTTCAAACCTCTTCTCAAACAAGTATCTTCTGCTTGCAATAGCCCTTTCGGTTACGCTGCAGCTGTGCATAATATACCTCCCATTTTTCCAGGGAATATTTGCCACTGTCGCGCTTGAGCCCCTTGATTTGCTCTACGTTGGCGGAATAGGGCTTGTTCTAGTCCTGGCTGGCGAAGTGAAAAAGAAGTTCCTGAAGGAGTATACGAAGTATTAGGGTATTCACAATCAAATCGGGCGCAGTCTGTTCTTTACCTGCGCACCCCTGCTCCTATGCCCTGTTCCCTTCCAGACGCGCTAGTTCCAAACAAGTCAAACATTACTGAGAAATTGCCCTTTACAAACCAGCTCCTGTAGTACCCATGCTGGTTTGTAGGGGTACTTATCGCTCCCTCTTCCCGCCCAACTCCGAGCCCAAACATCCATCTCTCGCCAGCAGCACCTGTGCTGAGCATCACCTTGCTTATCTTGGTGCTTGTCCGTGCCAAGTCCTCGATTTTCACCGCAGTCCCGCTGCTTTGCTCTCCAAGCGCTGAAACGTTGTACCTTACCACGCTTCCGTCTTCCTTAACCGATAATACAGTAACCCCTGCTCCCACAACATAAGTCTTATCATCCGTTATCGTAGCTTCAGTCCTTCCATTTTGTTCATTGTATTTCATAAGCACAAAATATTCCTTGTTTGGAGTTGCCTGGAAACCAATGCCACCTACTCCCTTTATGGCAGTCTCCCTGCCTTCCCTGCTCACCCCTTTAACATCCGTCCCTTCAACTATCCATCCTTTTCCCGTCTTGGCATTGTACCTGCCGCCGGCAAAACTGCTTCCATGCAGTTCATCTGCCATATATCTGGCGCCCTCTATCCTACCTATAATGTCGTTCACTGTGACTCTCGCGCCGCCCATAAGACCCTCAAACTTTTTCCAGTCGCGGTTCATCATCCCTCCTTTCAATGCTACATTGTCTATGGTGACTGTTGCCCCAAGCAACTGCTTCCTCTGCTTTTCGGCATCATCACTCACGTACTCCATGACGAAACCATCGCGTATCGCGACTTTGAGCGTTGCGAGGTTGTTGTCCCTGAAATAAGAAAGCAGGGGCCCGTTTTCCTTCACGAGCTCCTCCCTTCTTCTCTGCAATTCAAGCTTGCGCCCAAGCTGCTCGGGTCGGTTTGCACCGTTTGCATCTATGCCCTCTATCTGTCTGGTCAAATCACTAATCATTGAAGCGACTTCATTCGCCCTGTCTCGTTGCGTGGAAAGCCGGCCTTTTTCCTCCCTATACGTGGGTTGCACCCTCCACAGCTGTTTTCCGTCTTCATCCTTGAATTCTATCGCGCCAGCCATGTCCTTATACCCAGATGTGCCTTGGGCCAGCTGGTTATATACCAAAAAACCTGCCGAATTCTCCCATTTTTTTTCTATGGCGCCTCCTCCTCCTTTTGCCTCTCCTGCCATCCCGCGAAGATAATTGAAATACGTGCCGCTTATGTACGTATCCTCTTTTCTCCATGCAAAATCAATGCTTCTCTCATTATCTCCGCCGCTTGCTGCAATCTCAACTGGCTGCGAAACAAAACTAAACGCCCCACTCCCTGCCTCTTCCACTTGGAAGAGTTTCACATAAGTAACTCCTTCTGGCACGCCGCCAGTTTTGTCGTTCCTGAAATACATGCCAGCAGCCATATCGTCTGTCTTATCAAACGTAGTTCCGCTCACCCTGTTTTTCCCAAGCATCGCAAGCCCTATCTTCTCGCTGTTTCCTCCAACAACAAATCCAGCCATCTTGTTTGCTTCAAACCTTTCGCGTACATCATAGTTCTCCCCGAATATCCTGCCATATTTCACACTTATTGCATTCGCATCAACTTTTTGCGCGAAGTATCGCATCCACACTTCTTTCCCGCTTTCAAGCTCTTTTCTTACGTATGTCTTTGAATCATAAGTCCCATCTTCATTGCGATTGTAAAACGTAAGCACATCTGCCCTGTTGTCAATCCCGGCAGGCAAAATGCCGCCATCAGCCGAGTAATAATCCAGTGCAGCAGAAACTTTTTCAGATACCGTCCTGCCCTTGTCATTTTCCCTGAACGATTCAGTATATTGTAAATTCCTTATGCTCCAGTTATCCTTGTTATTCAAATCCCGGATAAGGGCACCAAATGTTTCGTGCCTTGGGCTGCCAGTCGCAATATTTGATGTTGCGCCCACCTCTACCCGCCCAACTGGTCCAAAACTACTCACTGTTGCCTGGACGTCTTCCCTGTAAGTCCTCGTGTTGTTGGCAGTTATGGAAGTAACTCCGCTCAAGCCTGTGCTGCCTTCCACTCTGTCCATCACGGTTGCAGGTATTATCCCAAGCGGCGAATACCTTGCAAGCTCATTCAGAATTGCATCTTTTGAAGGCAGCTCCCAAAACTTTTTTTGCGCCCCTCTCCTATCAGGCAAGATAGGAAACGAAGTCGGATTGAAAAAACTTACTGCATTTGGCACAATTCCTATTGCATTGTTGCTTTGCAGCATGCCTGTTGCTCTTGAAACGGGCCCCGCGTCAGGCTGAGGCATTCCAATCTCGCCTGCCCTTATTGCAATCAAATTGGCACGGTCTGCTAAAAATTGTGCTTGTGGCAAGATTCTCATATCCTCTTCGATTCCAGGCGCAGCCTTCATCGTGTCAATCATCTTCTGAAGCTCATAGCGTAGCGCCCTTTCCATTCTGGAAGAAACAGTGCCCATATATCTTCTTTCATTTTCTGCAGGGTATGGAGCATTATCCAGCCTGTACCTCGCGGCAGTAGCGTTCACTACTCTCAACATGGTGCCAACAAACTCTGCATTATCATATCTCAATACGCTTGGCACTGCATTTTCAAAATATGCAATCCTGCCACCTTCGCTAAACCCGTTCATATTTGTGAATATGGCATTCCTCACATCACCACTCTTTACGTTCTTGAGGGCATCCCATGTGTTTCTCAAATACGCTTCCTTTGCAAACAGCCTAAGGTTCTCTGCGCGCACATCATAATTTTGTGCATCTTTCTTGTACTGTGGCATCGTGCTTTCAACATATCCCATTGCGGTATTTACTCTGCTGAAATAGTCCGTCAGGCCCCACATCCCTTCCTGCGACCCATAATTAAGCCTCAGCGCGTATTGCATGAAAACCTGGTTCTGGTTGGTTCCAAAATGATAAAGAGCATTCGACGTCTCCCTATCAATGAGCGGGTCAATCTTTCTCACTCGGTCAAAAAACTCCGCATCGTTTTCTTGCGCCCATTTCCCGCCCGAATAGTTGCTCTCCACAAATGCGTTAAACGATCCTATCGTCTTAGAATTCATCCTTTTGTCGTTAACCCACTGCTCGATTCGCTCAAAATACCCTGTTGATTTTTCAAGCGTGTCTACGAATCCGTTCCTGCTTGTATTTTCAAACAACCCAGAATAGTTTCCTGTCCGTTCTTTGTACTCCTCTGCAAAAGCAACAAACATCTTTGCGTGCTCAAACAGCGTTTCTTCCCTCGAATTTCTGGCTTTTTTTTCTAATATCTCGACTAACGTATTTGCATACCTGCACGTTATCTGCTCTATTTCTCCCCCTTTTGAGCCGCTGCTCACCGTTTTTTTCCCACCTGCTTCTCTTAGTGTGGTTTTCAAATCCTGCCACATGCCGTCTTTAAGGAGCAATAGGTAATTTTCCAGGCTCACTTGGAGCCGCTCCTCTATCTTGACTGGCAAGGCAGCCATCGTGCCCTCTTCCTGCTCGCTTTCCCTTACTGGTTGAAATTCATTTCGTATTCTGCTATCCCGAATAGCTCCCTCTGCGTACCTATATATCCCTTTAGCGCTTTCAGTGGTCAACGTACCGCTTTTCACGTAACTATCGAGCGTTTGTTTAACCCACTTAAGTGTTCCCCTGGCTTGCTCGTCATTAAGCTCTGTTTTATTTGCATAACGTTCCACTATTCCAAGCACTTCCTTGCGTATCTCCTGCTCGTTTTTTGCGCGTATTTGCGTAACTACCATTTTATCGCCTGCCTACTATTGCATTTTAGCCATAGCAGCTATTCCGATATACCCTCGTGCTATTTCATCCGGTTTGCTCTCATTTTTCATATCAGGGTCGCTCATGACGCTCTTAAAATCCTCATACATACTTCCAGAATTTTTAATTATCCAATCTTTAGTGATCTGTTCGTCTTTGAATTGCATTTCAATCCAGCTTTTAAATTGCGCCTCATCTTTTACTTCACTCGCCTTCAGCGCAACGGTCGCCCCCGCATGCGCGTTTTCGGGCACTTCGTCGTCTCCTACTGTGACTGCTCTATTCTCTGTTGCCTCTTGCACTCTCTCCTGTACTTGGGGCGCAACAGGCTCACTCCTGCTGCTCTGCTGTTCAGTTCCCTGTTCTACGGTAGGCGCAACTGTTTTTTTGCTCACGCGCGCCATTCCCTCGTAGTGTTCCGGCTTCCAAGTAGTAATGCCAAGTTTTGCGCCCTTTCCAGCCGTAACGGGCGCAGCATTCCCGGTTTCCCTTTCATTTGCAGCAGGCGGAACTTCAGCTGCTTCCATCTGCCTTCCTATCTGTGCAAGCATCTTGTCTCCCCTGCCAAGCATGTATTTTGCCTCTGCATCCGGATTTGCAAGCGCCCTCGCAAGGCGCGTGGTTTCAATGGTGTTTTTCTCAACTTCAATTTCCCTTATTATTGGAAGTGCCTTTGCGCTTAGCTCATACCCTCCTTTCCCATTTTCAACTATCACGCCGTCGCCCACATAGCTGTTAAGCACTGCGCGCGCCTGTGCAATTTCCGATTCAGTTGCAACTGTGGGTGGTGCTGTTGTGTTTGCGGTTGCTGGTGCCGCGGCTGTTTGTTGACCCTCCCCATCTCCTGTTTTTGGCGCTTTTACTTTTGGCGCTCCACTTCCGACCTGTCCAACATTCCCCCCAGGCACAACGTTGCTCACAAAAAGCTTGAAATTGCTCCCAGTATATCCCCTTCCAATCTCCCCTATCTTTATGCTCTTCATGAAAGCGTCAAATTCTTCCGCAAGCTTGCCTGGGTCCTTGAGATGTTTCTCAGCGAACTTCTTCCCATTCCCTGCTCCGAGAATTGTAGTGGCAAAATACACGGCAGCTTTTTGCGCATCGCTAAGCGTACTGTTGTTCGCGGTTTCCCATGCAGAAATGTATTTTGAAGCGCTGCGCGTGGACATTTTTATGTACTCATCATTTGTCATGTCGCGCGTGCTGCCGTCTTTCTCCCTCATTTTCCCCTGCATCTTGTATTTTGCAGGGAAAAGCGCAACAAGGTTAGTCTTAACTGTGTCCTCAAAAGCAGGTGCAGTTTTCATGACAGGCCCGCCGGCCTGGTCGTTGTTTCCCATGGCGCCACCTTCCATTCAAATTATGCCTTTTTTCCTTTATAATACATGCTTTCGTGCCGATAGGCGCAAGTTCTCCCGCTATGTTTTTATTCCTCTCGCACCCAATAACTGCGGGCCAGTAGCTCAGCCTGGTTAGAGCGGCAGGGGATTTTCCACAAGGGAACTTCCCGCGCACGTCTTATATGACACGTTCTAATACAAACATGTCTAAGCAAGCTGTAGGTCAGGAGTCCAAATCTCCTCTGGCCCATTCTTTTTATTCCCTAAAAAGCATAAGCATAAAATCCCTACCCAAGAAAGCTGGCTCATGAGCACAAAGAAAGAGCCCGCAAAGAGGGCTGCAGACCCCTCACTTTTCTCAAAGCCCCAGATTGCAAAAGAGCGCATAGAAATGCTTCTCGCACAGGCGCAAAAATACGCAAAGCAAAAACCCGCATTCGCAAAACGCTGCATATCTCTTGCAAGGAAAATCTCAAGGAGGTACAGGGTTCGCTTCACAAAGATGCAAAAGCTCTCCTTCTGCAAGGAATGCGAAACCCCGCTTCTCCCCGGCTACAACGTCTCAATACACCTCCTAAGCAAAAAAAGGCTTCTTGTGCACGAATGCAAGAACTGCCAAAGCGTGCACCACTACTGTTACTAATGGCTCAGGCAGCCCCTGAAAAGCATATATACTTTGTCTCTTTAGAATTTGCGGCATTTATATGGCAGACCAGTCTCTCATTGATTACATAAAAAAATGCAAAGGGCTTGGGCGCACGGACGCGCAGGTGCGTTCCGACCTCATAAAAGTCGGATGGGATGCAACGGATGTTGATGCCGCTTTTTTTGAAATGTCCCCTTCTTCAATGCCCCCTGCTGCAATGCCAAGCCAAAAGGGCCCTGCCGCTCAGGCAGCCGCGCGCCTTGGGGAAGAGGAGCAATCGCCCCAAAAAATCTCACCTATTAGCATGCTTCCAAAAAGCGCACAGCAGCAAGCAGAAGGGCCTTCTGCAAAATCAGCCTTGCAATCCCAAGCAGCACAGCAAGACGCACTAAAATCTGTGCAGCAGGCGCAACCAATGCAGCAAGGTTCCAATGCGCAGCCGTCTTCCCCTGCGCAGCAACAGCTATCGCTCCAACCCCAAATGCAGCCGACTACCCTTGAGCAGGCTGCAAAAATGCAACAGGCGTCAATGCAAAAACTCCCGCAACAGCCGGCGCAAACCCAAATTCCGCTTCAGCCATCATCTGCAATGCAGCCTGCAAAAACTCACTCCCCATTCGATGCAATACTCTCAGGCTTTGGGAAAAAACAGGCAAAACCTCAGCCAGCGCAGCAAATTTCCCAAGGGGCGCAGGTTCCCCTGCAGGCGCAGCAATCTCCTTTATCGCCCATGCAAAATCAGCCGCTGCCCTCCCAATCTCAACAACCCCCTGCTTCGCCCCTTCAAGATTCCAAGGAAGCGCAATCTTTCCAGCAGCAAAGCCTTCTTCAGAAAAAGCCCCAATTTTCTTTTGGCACCGGTGGTGCCAAACAGCCCCCCATAAAACTTCTTGCGGCAGCGCTTTTCATAGTCCTTGTGCTTGTGGGCGCATACATGTACATAAATGCAACAAAGCCAGTTGAGCCTCTCAAGCCGGCAGTTTCGCCAAACGCCAGCACGGAGCAAAACGTTTCAGCCCCGCCTGCCCAAACCCCACAGCAGCCAGAACAGCCTGCCCAAAACCAGACGCAGCCCGTAACGCAGCCTTCCACGCCGCCTCCGCCTCCTCCGCTTCCAACTGCAAATGCAGCAAGCCCTGATTCTCCTTCTTCTTCATCCCCTCCCGCTTCCTTAGATGAACCAGCAGCACAGGCAAACGAATCGCCTTCAAACGCTTCCCAGCCAAACTCCTCTTCTTCAGCACCCCAGGGCACCAATTCTGTCTCCTCTCCTTCAGATGTGCTGCACCCAAGCGCGCTTGGGCTTCCTCCTGGCGTTGTTCAAGCCCCTCCAGTTATCCCTCAGGCAAACACCTCATCCCAGAACAAAACAAACGCAACAGCCACCCAAAATTCCTCTGCACAAAACACAACAAGCCAGGTGGCGAGCATTCCGGAGCCCCAAATAACCTATCCGGTGCGACTTTGGCGCACAGTGGGAGACCAGAAAAATCCGCGCCATTTCTGCTACTCAATAGACAAGAATTACCTGCGCGCATACTACTACGAATACAAGGGCGACTACTGCAACGGGGACTATGAAATGAAGGGCTTTAATTGGACGTTCGAGCTTATAGATTCCTGCTCCAACCTGCCATGCTGCCGCTACAATTCAACAACAAAAACCTCCCGCAATTACATTTACTTCCAGTGCGATTCCGACTAGCCCTTCCAATATTTCCTGTTTTTTATGAAATTCCTCTGCGCAGCAAGTATGTTTGCGAAAAACTCCTCTTCTGTCCGTGCAGGCTTTCGAAGCACGCTCGCAGCCGCCCCAACCCCAACCCCGTATGCGCTTAGCGCATATACTGCGCGCATCCCGTATGCGGATATCAGGCTTGCCGACACTTCCAAATCCTTCTCCTCCCTCACGCGCACGCTCTTCCCCCTGAAAACCTCGCCCCCAATCGCAACAAAAGAGCCGCTGCATTTCGGGCATTTCACGCTTCCCTGCAGCCCGCCCACGCTTCTTGCAAACGTGTGCCTGCAGTTAAAGCACACGAAAGAAACAACCTTTTTCAAAAGCGCCTCGCGCAGCTCATCAATTGCCTGCGAGGTGGTTGAAAGCGGCGCATCAAAATCGCCCCCATATGCGGTTTCAATCCCAAAAAGCGCGGCATACGAGAGCTTTTCAACGTCAAACGAATGCACCTTTATGCTCCCATCCGATATCTTTGCAAGCGCCTCCTGTGCTCCCTGCATGTCCATGTACGAGCGCAGCGCGCTCCTCATCGCCTCTGCATAAATTATCCCCTCGGAAAGCTGCGCAGCCCGCGCCTTTGTTATCCTCCCTTTCTCCCCAATCGCCCCGAACATCCTGCACGCCTGCGTGAGCTTGAACCTAAATAGCGCAGAGTTCGAAAGCGCAAGGCGCACAATATTCTGCAACGGTGGCATGGCAAGGAGCATTTCCCTTATCTGCGCTGCACTCACCGGTCGGGGCAATTGCACCATTATCCGATACGCATCCGCAACAACGCGCACGTTCGCCCTCACCTTGTGCGAGAGCATGTATCCCAGCGCCTTCCCAATCGCAGAGTTTGCAAGCGTCCCGATGCTGCAATGCATCACTGCAAATTCGTCCGTTGCTTCAATTACAAAATTCCCCTCATCCGGCACAATTCCGCACACGCTCACAAACGCGCTTGCATTCTCCTTTTTCTCCCTTCCGACAAGCTTTGCAACGCCCGATGCAACAGGTATCTCCTCCCCCTCCCAGCTGGGGACCGCAAGCTCGCCCCTTCCCGCAGGCTCAATTAGCACCTGGGCTTTCTCCTCTTCAATGGACACAACTCTCCAGCTTCTTCCCTGCGCAATGAAACAGTCCCCCTCTTCAATGCCAGCAACGAATTTCTCATCCAGCGTGCACACCCTTGCATTGCTTATGGAATTTCTTGCAAAATATTTGCTTGAGGGCGGTATTGTGGACAGGTGCGAAAAATAATACTGCCTTGTCCGAAACGTCGCAGCCGCGCTCTTTGCAATCTCATCATAGGAAATAATGCGCTGGCTGCCCATCTGCTTTGCAACCTCGTGCAGTTTTTCCATGCTTATCCCATATGCATAAGCGCGCGAAAAGACCCTGTGAATCTCATGAATCTTAATTCCGCCAGCAAATGCCCCGCCGCCCGCATCTGCCTTTGCACCCGCCGTGCCTCGTGCATCTACCATATTTTTTCCAGCCGCCCCAGCACTTTCATTTGATTGTTTTTTCCAAAGCAAATGCCCTGCCAATTGCTGCGCCACAACGTCAAGCGCACCCCTTTCGCATTCTTCCCGCTCAATTTTTCCCTCATGCGCAAGCTTCACGACCGCATTTGCCTCCATCTTGTCCTCCTCATCCGAGCACAGCACAATCCCTTTTGGCGTTTTGAACACAGAGTGCCCGCTTCGCCCCACCCTTTGCAGCAGCCTTCCCGCCTGCTTTGGGGAGCAATACTGCACCACAAGGTCAATGTCGCCGATGTCTATCCCAAGCTCAAGGGAGGAGGTGCACACAAGCGCGCTCACGCGCCCCGCGCGGAATTCATCTTCCGCATTTGTCCTTGCTTCTTTTGAAAGCGACCCGTGGTGCACAAGCGCGTTCACACCGGCGGCAATGAGCCTTGCCCCGAGCACTTCGGCAACCGCCCTGCTGTTTGCAAATATGAGCGCTTTTCTCCCTTCTATTAATTTCACGAGCTCGCGCACGCGGCTATGCACCATTTCCTGCGCATTTTTCCTTTTGTATTTTTTCTCATCCCATTCCTCAATGTCAGGGGCAAGCACAAAAACTTCCATTTTGCGCGCAACGTCCAGCCTTGCAACCTCGCATTTTCTTTTTTCCCCAACAAGGAATTTTGCAGCCTCTTCCTCGTCCCCAAGAGTCGCGCTCAGCCCAATCCTCTGGAAATTTGAAGGGACGTTTTCCGCGCCGTTATTTCCCTGCGCCTCCTCTATTAATTCCTCGAGCCTCTCAAGCGAAATCGCAAGCTGCGCCCCCCTCTTGTTTTCCATGAGCTCGTGAACCTCATCCACAACAACAAAGCGCACATTTGCAAGGTGTGCTGAGAATTTGGGCGCGCACAGGATTGCCCCGAAAGTCTCAGGAGTAGTGATAAGTATTTGCGGCGGATTTTTCAGCTGCGCAGAGCGCGCGGACTGCGAAGTGTCCCCATGCCTTACAGAGTAGCTTATCCCAAGCTTTTCGCACCACCATTCTATGCGCCCAAGCATGTCCCGATTAAGCGCCTTGAGTGGAGTAATGTAAAGCGCGAACACCCCGTGCGGCTTTTGCCCCTTTACGCGTTCAAAAATAGGGAGGAGCGCGCACTCTGTTTTCCCGAATCCTGTTGGCGCAACAACGAGCACGTTTTTGCCTTCAAGCACAAGCGGAATCGCCTTTTTCTGTATTTGCGTAAGCTGTGCAAAGCGCATTTTAACAAGTTCAATTACAGAAGGCATAAAACCAACAGAACTAGTAGGTCCTTGAGAGCGCCTGCAGTGCAACCCCCACTTTCTCAAATGCGTTTTTCGCATTCTTCATGTACGAATACTCAAGCGCAGCCGCAAGGTCCGCATCCTCCTGCATCGGGGGCAGGGCAAAGCGGTATTTCCTTTTGCGGCACTCTATTATCTCCGCCTTCTTAAGCTGCAAAAGGTGGTATCGTACTGCTTTCGGATTCACTCCTTCTTCCCCGCGTATTTCCCCCACCTTCGCAAGTATCTCGTGTATGTCCGGCTCACTTTGCTTAAAATGGAACCAAAAAAGCGCATCCAGTATGTCAAGCAAAAGCTGCCTGCTCTCTTTGGGCGAAATGAGCCCAAGGGAAAGCGCAAGCCATCTCACAAGCGAGCGGCGCGTGTGCTTTACGTCGGATGGGAACTGCAGGTCCCTTACAATGTGCTCCTGGCGTATAAGCGCCCCTTCCGGCAATTCCATAAAACCATCCTGCTGGCAAGCTTGCTAAAACTTTTTTGGCACGGCAACATTTAAAGGATTAAGCCGCCCTTTTACTTACATGGATTCAGTCCCTGATTTGTTATTGCTTATAGTGCTTGCGGTTTCCTTTTTGGCAGCCTTTGCAGTTACCCTTTATTCCATCCCAAATGTCGCGCGAAAGCTCAAGGAAGCCGGAATTGTGGGAAAGGACATAAACAAAAAAGACACCCCTGCCCTTCCAGAAATGGTGGGCATCACTGTGGTGATGGGCCTTGTGTGCGGGCTTCTGTCCATAGTGGCTCTCCTCACGATTTTTGAAGCCCCTCTTCCCTCGACTTTGCTCTTTGCAGGCTTGTGCGTAATCCTCATAATTTCTCTCATAGGCATATATGACGACCTCTTTGACATGGCGCAGATAACAAAGGCGCTCCTTCCCCTCGCAGCATCGGTTCCGCTTGTTGCAGCGACAATTTCCTCATCCCGCACAATTCTCATCCCGTTTATGGGCCCCATAGATTTTGGCATCCTCTACCCCATACTCCTAATCCCAATTGGCATAACGGTCGCGTCCAACCTCACAAACATGCTTGCTGGCTTTAACGGGCTTGAGGCTGGCATGGGAATTGCAGTGTTCGCGTTCGCATCCCTTATAGCTTACCTAAAAGGCGCAACAATAATCCTTTTTTTCACGGTCCCGATGCTTGGCGCGCTTGTTGCATTCCTCCTCTTCAACAAATACCCTGCAAAAGTCTTCATGGGCGACATAGGCACGCTCTCAATAGGCGCAACCCTTGCAGTCGCAGTGATAGTGGGCGGCTTCCAGTCCCTTGGCGCAATCCTTGTAATCCCCTACGTGCTTGATTTTTTCATAAAGGCATACAACGGATTCCCCTCCTCAAAATGGTGGGGCGAGCTTAAGAACGGAAAGCTCTATCCGATTGAAGGCAGGGTGCGCGGGCTTTGCCAGCTTGCAATGAAGCTCGCAGGCGGAATTTCGGAGCAAAGGCTCGTGCTGTCCCTAGTTCTTTTCGAGATGCTCATAGGGCTTGCGGCGTTCATGCTCTTGTTAAAATAGGTGCAAATATGCTCGTAGTTACCGGAGGAAGCGGATTCATAGGTTCGCATCTGTGCGCAGCCCTTGCAGTAAAAAAAGGCGAAAAGCCAGCCTGCATTGACCTTGCGCCCCCCGCGAACCTTTCAAACTGCGTTTACAAAAAAACGGACGTGCGCAGCCTTCCAGATATGCTAAGTGCATGCGCAGGCGCAAAGAAAATATTCCACCTAGCAGCGCAGATAAGCGTGCAAAAGTCAATTGAAAACCCGCAGGAGGATTTTGCGATAAACGCAATAGGCACGCTGAACGCGCTTGAGGCGTGCCGCAAGAATGATGCCACGTTCATATATGCCTCTTCCGCAGCGATTTATGGCACGCCACGGTACTCTCCCGTGGACGAGAAGCACCCCCTCCTTCCGCTTTCCCCCTATGGAAACTCAAAGCTCGCAGGCGAAAAGCTGTGCGAAATATACGCAGGCACGTACGGGCTGCGCACAACGAGGCTCCGCTTTTTCAACGTGTACGGAATGGGGCAAAACCCGCTCTCCCCCTACTCAGGCGTAATTACAAAATTCGCAACGCGCATAAAAAACAACGAGCCTCCCATTATTTTTGGCAGCGGTTTGCAAACGCGCGATTTTGTGCATGTAAGCGACGTTGCAATCGCATGCATTAGCGCATCCGAAAGCAAGGCGGCACAAGGAAACGCATACAACATTGGCACTGGGAATGAAACAAGCGTGCTCGGCCTTGCGAACACCATGATAAAAATTTCAGGGAAAAAACTTTCCCCTGCCTTCAAGCCCGCGCTTGAGGGCGAAATAGAAAAGAGCGTTGCAAAAATAGATGCGGCAAAAAATGATTTTGGGTTTTCCCCAAAAATACCTCTGGAAGAAGGATTGAGGGGGCTGCTCTGAGCGGGTTTGCATATGGTAGAGCTTGACGAGGAAACAACAGTGATTGCAAAGGGCGCGCTCTGGCAGAACATCACAAGCATTTTCGTCAAGCTCCTTGCGTTCGTATATACTATCCTGATAGCGCGCCTTGTTGCGCAGGAGCAGGTAGGGCTTTTCTACTTCGCGCTTGGCATCGTGGGCGCAATAGGCATCTTCGCTGATTTGGGCCTTACCTCCGCAATAACCCGCTATGTCCCCTTTTACCTTGGCAAAAAAGACCATGAATCCGCCCACAAGGCGGTCGCAATCGCGGTTTTCTTTGGCACGCTCCTGCTTTTTGCGTGCAGTGCAGCAACATTCCTCCTTGCAGGCAGCATTTCAGCCTTTTTCAACAACCCTTCACTTGAGCCGGTGCTTTCTCTCTTTGCAGTAAACCTTGCAATCGTGCAGGCATACACAATTTCAAACACGCTCCTCTTCTCCCTCAAGCAGGTGCGCGCAAGCGCAATAGGCGGCGCACTGCAGGCTGCGCTCAAACTCACATTCACGCTGCTTTTGATATTCTCCCTTGGCGCAAACGCCCGGTCTCTCGCAATAGCATTCATGGCGTCCTATGCGTTTTCCGGATTCTACCTCATATTCGAGCTTCGCAAGCACCTCGGGTGGATGAAAAAAGGCACATTTTTCCAGCTTCACGATTACGTCCCAATGCTCAGGGAACTTGTGCCATTTGGCGTAATGGTCGTGAGCGCGATGGCGTTTGCCTCAATAGTGGGTTACTCTGACAAGCTCATGCTTGGATACCTCCTCAAGGAAAACACAAACGAGCAAATCGCGATTTACAGCATTGCAACGAGCCTCTCGTCTCTTGCCTCAATTTTCGCAGGCTCGGTGGCAGGCATACTTTTTCCAGTTGTTTCCGGCCTTATCGGAAAGAACGACATTGCAAAAGTAAACAAAACCTCCCAGACCGCCCTCAAGTGGATAATGTTCTCATCAATCCCAATCGCAGCATTCCTTGCCGCATTTGCAGCCCCTATGCTTCGCATACTCTACGGAAGCGCATACGAGCCGGGCAGCATTTCACTCGCGCTTTTCTCGTTTGGCACGCTGGCAGTTTTCCTGGGCGTAGTCCAGCGCACTGCACTCATAGGCATGCGCCTTGTGAAAATAGACCTCTTCTGCGCAGCGACTGCGGCTTTTGTTAATATCGGGCTCAACGTGCTGCTCATTCCAATTCTCGGTATAAACGGCTCTGCGCTCGCAAGCCTTGTTTCATTCGCAGTAGTGACAATTATGAACAACCATTACGCGCATAAGTATTTCGGCTTTGAGTTCCCTGCGAGTGCGTGGAAAAACATCTTCGCAGGCGCACTTGTCTTCCTCATCCTATTTGCAATACAACTTGCAGCCTACCAATACATAATAAACATGCCCTTCCCTCTCGGTGATGGCGGCATTGTCTTCAGCGTGCTTGACAAATTCCTCAAGCTTGCATTCCTTCTCGTGTTCTTTGCAATCGGCGCCCTCATGTACCTCATGCTCATAAACCTTTTGCGCCTATTTGAGCATGAGGACGTGCAGGTGTTCCGGCAGATATTCGCAAAGTTCGGCTTTCCCCAATGGGTTGGCACATTTTCCGTGAGGATGGTATTTTGGAATCAAAAAGAACTGCACTAAACATAGCTGCCGTCGTGCTTGCCGGCGGCTTGGGCACCAGGCTTCGCCCCATAACTCTCAACATTCCAAAGCCCCTTGTGCGCATAAATGAAAAGCCCTTTCTTGACTACTTGCTCCAGAAAATTTCATCAATGGGCATAAAAGACGTAGTGCTCCTTACCGGCTACAAGCATGAAATGATTGAGAAATACTGCCGCACGGGGCAGAAATGGAACCTTCGCATCAAATACTCGCGCGAGAAGTCCCCACTTGGCACAGGAGGCGCACTCCTGCGCGCACGCTCGCTGATAAAAAAGACCGCCCTTGTTCTAAATGGCGACAGTTATTTCCGGCTCAATCTGAAGAATTTCCTCTCTTTCCACAAAAAAAGCGGCTCGCATGCTACAATATTCGCAATGCACGGCTCACTAAAGGACCGCGGTGCAATAATCTCAACAAAAAGCGGAGGAGTGCTTTCCTTCCTTGAAAAGCAAAAAGGCGGCTTTGGGCTTTTCAACACGGGCGCATATCTCATAGAACCATCAGCTCTCTCTTTTCTTGCAAAAAAAGTGCACGCGCGCAAATTCTCAATGGAAAAGGACGGCTTCCCCCTTCTAGTGAAGAAAAAATGCATGTACGCATACAGGGGAAAAGGAGAATTCCTTGACATTGGCACGTTCGCAGCGCTTGCAGGCGCGCACAAAATACTGCTTCCAAAAGGCAAAAAATCGGAGGCGAAAACAGGTGCAATTTTCCTTGACCGCGACGGCGTGATAAACAAGAACCGCGAAACCTACATAACTCGTCCGGATGACTTTGAGTTTGAAAAAGGCGCACTTGCCGGCTTAAAGGCTCTCTCCCGCCTCTCTCTCCCGCTTCTCATAGTGACAAACCAGTCCATAATCGGAAGAAAACTTGCAACAAAGGAAACCCTGCACAAAATACATGACAAAATGCTTGGCGTGCTCGTGCACAACGGGATAAAGATAATGGATATCCTCTTCTGCCCGCACGTGCCGCATAAAAACTGCAACTGCCGCAAGCCAAAAATCGGGATGCTTCTTTCTGCGCAGAAAAAATTCGAAATAGACTTGAAAAAATCCTTTGTGATAGGCGATTCAACCGGCGACATGCTAATGGGCAACAACGCGGGATGCACCACGATACTGATGTCAACCGGATATGGCGGAAAGGACGCAAAGCATCCCGGGAAAGCAGACTATTGTGCAAAAGACCTGTCTCAGGCAGCAAAAATAGTGAAAGAGCTACTTTAGCTCCGCATACTCCCGCGCAACCCTTTGCGCAACAGCTTTCCACGAATATTTTTCAAGTTTTTTTCTTGCTTCATTTAGTTCCAAGTCAATCAAACGGGGCTCATTCTCGCCAATAATTTCAAGGGCATCAATTTTTGCATAAATGTTTCCCGTAAGCAAATACTTATCCGGGTTTTCAAATAGCGCGCTCATGGTTTTTCTTACTTCCCCTACGTCCGTGCACACAAACGGCCTTTCGCACGCAATTGCCTCAAGCATTGTAAGGGGGAACCCCTCGTATTTTGAAGGGAGCACAACGTACCTGCATTTTGCATACTCTGCAGGCATTTTTTCATATTCCGCTTCCTCAAAAGAGGCGGCAATGCCCTTTTCAGCTGCCTCGCGTTTTAGTTTCTCCCTCATCCCATCCTCATCCGGCCCAACAAAAAGCAGCGGGAGCTGCGTGCATTCCAGCATCCTATCCACTCCCTTGTCCGCATCCAGCCTGCCAACATAACAACCGTATTTTGCATCCTTATAATTCCCAATAGGCTTAAAGAGTTCCAAATCCACCCCGTTGGGCACGACAAAAATCTCTTTTTTTGTTTCTTTTTGCAAGAGCGGCACAACGTCTTTTGAAACCGAAATTATTTTTTTCGCCATCCAGAATATGAATGGCGCCATCAGGTACCGATACACAAAGTAGAATGCGCGGCGCATTCCCGTAATCCTCGGATATCCGTGCACCGTCCACACAAGCGGCTTTCCCTTCAGAGCGCACGCAATTGCCCCAAAAAACGAGTAAAAATTCCCATATCCGTGCACGTGCATTGCGTCAAATTCAGCTTTCAGTGCCCTAAAGAATTCCCCAACCGGAAATCTCAATGCAGAAAAGAAGGGAAAAGAAAATCCCTTGCCCCCTATAACTTGCGCCTCAAAACCCGCTGGCATGTTTTTCACAAGGCTTGCAACGTGAAGCGATATCCCATTCTTCTCATTGTAGCTGTGTACAAAGTGCAAAATTCTCATAAATACACTTTTCAAATGCGCTTATGCAATTCCCTTTTCAACAAGCTTTTCCTCAACAATGCCGCATACAATGTGCAAAAGCATGATGTGCATCTCCTGTATCCTCGGCGTATTCTCGGACGGGACTTTCACAAGCGCATCCGCAACCGCATCCAGCCTGCATTTCTTTGCGCCCACGAGCGCGGCAGTGAAGGCTCCCTTCTTTTTCGCATATTCCAGCGCTTCAACAACGTTTGGCGAGTTTCCGCTTGTTGAAATCCCGACCACAACGTCATTCTTGCCCATCCAGCCCTCAAGCTGGCGCACAAATGTCTTCTCATACCCATAATCGTTCCCAATTGCGCTCATTATTGAGCTGTTCGCAGTAAGCGCAACCGCAGGCAGAGCTTTTCTCTCCCTCATGTATTTCCCAAGCATCTCGGCAGCAGCGTGCTGCGCGTCCGCGGCAGAGCCCCCGTTTCCCATCACAATAAGCTTTCCGCCCTTGGCATAAGATTCCACAAGCGCATCCGCAAGCTTTTGAACTGCAACTTTGAGCTTTGCATCCTGCAAAAGCAACTGCGCAACCTGAATATGTTCCTGCACTCCCGCAGCAATGCTTTCCGCTGCCGCCTGCTTCGCCAGCCATTTGTCCGCCGCATCTGGTGCAATTGCCGTGTTCTTTTTTGTTTCTAGTATTCCGCCCGCCATGATACCATCCCTTCAAAATCATAATCAAAGTTCGCAAACTTCGCGCCTTTTTTCACGAGCGCGTTCGCAATTTTCTTCCGGTCCGCCATGTCGCACACAACAAATAGGAACCCTCCCCCTCCGGCGCCGCACAGCTTTCCCCCGTACGCCCCGTTTTCCCGCGCAACCGCATAAAGCGCGTCTATGTCCCCTGATGAAACCCCTGGCAATTTCTTTTTCTCCATCCAGCTCAAATGCAAAAGCTCCCCGAGTCCCTTAACGTCCCCGCATATGAGCGCGTCGCGCATCCCATATGCGTGCTCCTTTATTTTGCGCATGTATTCCACGCTTTCCCCGCCTTTCCTAAATGCATCGTCCTTGCTCTTCTCAACGTCGTGCGCAAATCCCATCCTCGGATACGGAGTCTCAAAAAGCATCATTGAAGAGTGCCATTCAGATACGAGGTCCTCCTCAAGGCGAAGCGGTGAAATGTTTATGGCATTCTTCTCAAATTCTATAAAATTGAACCCGCCAAAAACAGCAGCATACTGGTCCTGATAACCCCCCGGCCTCTTCAAAACCTGCCTCTCAACGTGATACGCTGTTTTTGCAAATTTGTCCCTGTTCATCATGGGCTTGCCGCTCACGTTGAACATTGCGGCAAGAAGCGATACAATAAGCGCGGACGAGCCCGCAAGCCCCGAGTTCTTCGGGCTCATGGAGTGTATCACAAGCCCATATCCATCCTTTGGCGATATTTCCGCAGCGCTCATTGCCGCCTTCACAACGTCCACATTATCCTTCTTGTTAAGGTCAAATTCCAGCTTCAAATCCCCAATTTCGCGCTCAATTTCCCAGTCGTGCGACACAATGCGCGTGTTTTTAACCCCGTTTTTCGTAAGCTTGGTGTAAGAGTACATGTTTATTGCAACATTGAGCACGGCTCCCCCATGCTGCTCAAAAAACGACGGCAAATCGCTCCCTCCCCCGCCTATCCCTATGCGCGAAGGAGCCCTTGCCTTAACAACTACTTTTCCCATGTTCTATATTTCCCACGCAACTATTTATATCGTTTGCCGCCCAACTATTTCCAGTTGGTTTTATGGATAACGAATTCAACAAAGAAACAGAAGAAAAGCTTGCCTCAATGGCTGCAAAGGGCACAAAGGTGCTGGTAACCGGCGGCAGCGGATACCTGGGCTCCATCCTCACAGAAATGCTCATTACGCGCGGCTTTGACGTAACCGTAGTGGACAACCTCTCTTATTCCCAGTCCACGCTCTTCAACCTATTTCACAATGGAAAACTGCATTTCATATACGGCGACGTTACAAATGAAAAGTTCGTGCAGGAACTTCTTTCAAAAAACGATTTTGACTTCATCCTCCCACTCGCAGCAATCGTGGGCTTCCCTGTATCCGAGCAAAAGCCCGAAGTGACGTGGCTCATAAACCACTCCTCAATCCTCACTCTCTTAAAATACCGCAAAAACGCAAGAATAATCTTCCCAACAACAAACAGCGGCTACGGCATTACTACTGGCTCGCAGGAGTGCACGGAAGACTCCCCGCTCAATCCGATTTCAACGTACGGAAAAAGCAAGGTTGCAGCGGAAACCGCAATCCTAAAGGACGGCAATTCAATCTGTTTTAGGCTCGCAACCCTCTTTGGAATGTCCCCAAGGATGCGCACGGACCTTCTTGTGAACGATTTTGTGCACAAGGCATTCTCAGAAAAGACAATCGTGCTCTTTGAGCGCAAGTTCAAGCGCAACTACCTCCACGTGCGCGACGCATCCAGGGCGTTTCTTTGGGCAATGCTAAACTGGGATTCAATGAAAAACAACGTGTACAACGTCGGGCATCCCGACTACAATATCTCAAAGGAGGAGCTTTGCAACCTCATAAAAGCCCAATCCCCGTCCCTCAACCTCTTCTTTGCAGAAATAAATTCCGACCCGGACAAGCGCAACTACGTTGTTTCAAACGCGCGCCTCCTGAAAACCGGTTTCACCTTCAAATACCCACTTGAAGACGGCATACGCGAGCTGCTCTGCGGCTATATGGCATTCCGCGATTACCGCTTCAAGAACTATTAGTGGTTCCATGGACATCCTTGTTACAGGAGCAAGCGGCTTTTTAGGCTCACACCTCTGCCCGGCACTTGAAAAAGAGGGGCACAACCTCACAAGGCTCTCCTCATCAAACTGCGACCTCACAAAAGAAGGCAGCCTTGAAATTTTCCTAAAGGGAAAGAAGTTCAGCCAGATTTTCCATTTGGCAGCATGGACCCAGGCAGGGGATTTTTGCCTTTTTCACCCCGGCGAGCAGTGGCTCATAAACCAAAAAATAAATACCAACCTGCTTTCCTACTGGCAGGCACACCAGCCGCATGCAAAGCTCATAAGCATGGGCACAAGCTGCTCGTACGCGCCCGAGTCCGAGCTTAAGGAGGAAAATTACCTAAAAGGAGTCCCAATAGACAGCCTGTTCACCTACGCAATGACAAAGCGCATGCTCTACACGGGAATGCTCGCGCTCAACAAACAATACAAAATGGATTACCTCTGCCTTGTGCCCTCCACCTTATATGGCCCAGGCTACCACACAGGCACAAAACAAATGCATTTCATCTTCGACCTCATACGCAAAATAATGAGGGGAAAGCTCTATGGCGAGCCCGTAGTCCTCTGGGGCGACGGGTACCAGAAGCGCGAGCTTGTGTACATAGACGATTTCGTTGGCGTGATGCTGGGGCTTTCCAAAAAATGCTCAAACGACCTCATCAACATAGGCGCAGGCGAGGAGCACTCCATACGCGAGTTCGCGCAGTTCATATGCGGCGAAGTAGGATACGATTTCTCAAAAATACAGTTCGACACCTCAAGGTACGTTGGCGCAAAGTCCAAAATACTCGACGTGGAAAAATTGCGCGCTCTTTCCCCCTCCTACTCCCCCACTCCCCTTAAAAAAGGGCTTGCGAAAACAATACAATGGTTTGAGGAAAACAAAGGCACAATTCTGAAAAAGTGATTCTATGGAATGCCGCGTATGCGATTCAAAAAATCTCGAGCTTGCAATTGATTTGGGGCAGCACCCGTGGGGAAACGATTTCTTAACGGCCGAGCAGGTTGGAAAAGAGCACTTCTACCCCCTGCACGTAGTCTATTGCCACGACTGCCACACAGCGCAGCTTGACTACACGGTGAAAAAGGAAGTGATGTTCGGCGACCACACCTACCTTTCAGGCACAACGCGCACCCTAAGCGAGCATTTTAGGAAGCTTGCGCAGGAGGTGGATTCGCGTTTTTTTGCAGGCGCAGGAAACAAGTCCGTGCTTGACATTGGCTCAAACGACGGAACGCAGCTTAAGCACTACAAGGACTTAGGATACGAAATACTCGGGGTGGAATCCTCAGTTCGCACTGCAAAAATAGCAAATGAGCTCGGTTATCGCACCCTGAACAAATTCTTCAACCTGCAAGCCGCAAAAGAGATAAACCGCAAATTCTCCGTGATAAACGCATCAGGGATTTTTTTCCACCTTGAGGAACTCCACTCGGTAACTGACGGCATAAAAGAACTTCTTGATGAAAACGGCGTGTTTGTAGTGCAGTTCATTTACATGAAAACCGCAATGGAAAACTGCGCATTTGACCAGATATACCACGAGCACCTCCTCTACTACACCCTTGAAACAATAGAAAAGCTCCTCCAGCGCCACGGTCTTTCAATGTTTGACGCCTACCTATCCCCAATACACGGCGGCTCCATAATGGGCTTTGTAACCCACTCTGGGAAAAAGTCGCCCTCCGAACGCCTAAAAGCGCTTCGCGAGCAGGAGGCGGCTTCCAAATGCAACGAATTCCCATCCTACCTCGCATTTGCAAAGCGCGTTGAGGAGAGCAAGAAAAAGAACCTTGAGTATCTGCGCTCAGCAAAGGCTGCAGGGAAGAAAATATACGGCTTTGGCGCGCCCGTAAAAGGCAATACTCTCCTGAACTATTTCAAAGTAGGAACAGACCTCATCCCCTTCCTTGTTGAGAAAAACCCCATGCGTGACGGCTTGTTTTCCCCAGGCATGCACATTCCCATAATACTTGAGAAAGACGTTGCAGTGCAGCCTGACATCTACTATGTGCTTGCATGGAACTTTAAAAAGGAAATACTGGAAAACAACAAACATCTGCTGCTAAAGGGAGTGGAATTCTATTTCCCTATAACCCCCAAAGAGGTCTGACGTATGGACATTCTAATAACCGGCGCAAGCGGCTTTGTAGGCCGCGCCCTTGTCCCAAGGCTAAAGGCAAAAGGGCATTCCATAATTGCTCTTGACAGCGCAGACTACAACCTTCTTGAGCAAAAAGAGGTGCGCAAGCTTTTCAAGGACCACTCGCCGGACGCAGTTTTCCACCTTGCTGCAAAGGTTGGCGGCATACTTGCAAACAAGACCTATCCCGCGGATTTCATATACAACAACCTCGCGCTCAACACCTATTTCCTCGAGGAGGCAAGAAAAGCGGGCATAAAGCGCCTCATTTACACTTTCTGCGGCTGCGCATATTCCAGTTCCGCGCCCAACCCCATAAAAGAAACCGAGCTTTTCAAAGGGCTTCCGGACCCAAATGCAATGTTCTATTCCATTGCAAAGGCAACAACCCATCTTCAGGTAGTCGCTTATCGGCGCCAGTACGGTCTTGACTGGTCGTCGCTCATCCCAGGGAACGCGTACGGCCCGTGGGACAATTTTTCAGACAAGGATTCCCACGTTATCCCAGGGCAGCTCCGCCGCTTCCATTTTGCAAAGGAAAAGGGCGAAAAATCCATCACCGTGTGGGGCAGCGGCTCCCCTGTGCGGGATTTCATATACGTTGATGACGTTGCGGATTCCCTAGTTGTTGCGCTTGAAAAACACCACGAGGAATCCCCCATAAACGTCTCCTCTGGAATAGGAGTGTCCATAAGGGAACTCACAGAGCTTGTGCGCGAAACAGTCGGGTTTGAAGGCGACATAATATGGGACAGCACAAAGCCCGACGGCCACCCCGTGAAAATATTTGACGTATCCAGCATGAAAAGCGTGCTTGGCTTTGAGCCAAAAGTCCGCCTCAAGGACGGCCTGAAAAAAACCTACGCGTGGTTCCTGCAAAACCAAAAGGAAGTGAGGCTTTGAAAAGCACAGCATTAAATGTAGGCATAATAGGCTACAGGGGATTTGTAGGCTCTGCTTTTTTCGAAGTTTTCTCATCTGACAAAAAATACGAAGTTTTAGGCATAGAAAAAGACAATTACAATGCAGCGCTGGGCACAAAATTCCATCTCCTCATAAACGCAAACGGGAATTCCAGCAAGCCCCTTGCAGACAAAGACCCTTCACTTGATTTTGAAATGAATGCCTCAAACACGCTGCGCTTTTTGCACGATTTCCCCTGCGAGCACTACGTGCACATCTCAACAGTGGAAGTGTATCCAGAAAGAGGCAGCTCTCACACAAACCACGAGGACTGCCCCATAAATCCCTCGCTTCTCTCAAACTACGGCGCAAGCAAATACCTAAGCGAGCAAATCGCAAAAAAGTTCTCAAAAAGCTGCCTGATTCTCCGCCTTGCAGGCATGGTGGGCAAGGGCATAAAGAAAGGCCCTGCATACGACATACTCGCGCTGCAAAAGCTTTTTGTCTCGCCCAAATGCAAATACCATTATCTGAACACCGCAGAAGTTGCGAAAATCGCAAAATCCCTGTGCGAAAAAAACAAATGGAACGAGACTTACAACCTTGTTGGAAAGGGCAGCATCAAACTGTCAGAGTTCGCAAAGCTTGCAGGGGCAAACCTGCGCGAAACCGGCGAAGCAGTAACTGTGCTTAACATATCGACATCAAAGCTTGAGCGCGAGCTTGCTGTTCCAACGACCCTTTCAACAGCAAAGGATTTCATAGCGGGCTGGAAAAACAAAAATTCACAAGAGTGAAAAAATGGAAAATGCAAATACGCCTTTGCTTGAGCGCATTGAGGACCGCCGCAGCGCAGGCAATGGCGCTGCCAAAAAAGACATTGCAATCTTCAGCCCTGTCGGGGATCTGGCGCAGCTTGAAGGGTTCTGTTCCCATGTGCGCGAACTTGGATTGGACAATGCGGCAGATTTCATATTTGTTTACCGCCAAGGCCTAAAATACGCAGCGCACGGGCTTTCAGCCCTGCATGCATGCGAAAAATTCCCCCTTGGCACTTCTGGGGCGTTTTTCGCTGGGCAGTCCCTTTCCTATTCTCTTGGCTACAAAATAATCGTGGTTGCTGATTTGGACGCATTCCTTGACAGCCGTGCAACGTTCGACTCACTCGTGAAAATCGCGCAGGAAAAAAAACTCGCAGCCATTCCGCTCTCAAAAAGCCCGCATGAGCAAAATGCCCAAAAAGGCTATGCAGTAGTGAACCAATGGGGCGTTTTCCCGCGCGAAACTTTTGAGGAATGCGGCCTTGCAATTCCCTATACTTATAAGGGAGCAGAGGATTTCGAGTTCAAGCAACGGTTGCTTCACTTTAAAAAGCTCGTTTTTTACGACGCAGGATATGCGCTGCACCCCAAGGAAGGCATGGGGATATTCACAAAGCTTGCTAACCGGCGCAAATATTTTCCCTACGTTTCAGGCATTATGAAATCCTACCTTTTCTCATCCCGCTATCTTCTTGCCTCAAATCTCAACTATGTCCTGTGGCACAGCTACTACTCGTTTTTTGCAGATGCATTCTGCGACCAGGAGCTTTTGCGCGTGCTCTCCAACCCCTTCAGCATAAAACAGCTTAACAGCTTAAGTACATCCCCGACTTCCTTCACTTTGAAAAAAACAGGCGGCAAAAAGCCGGCAAGCCCGATTCAATCCATGCTTTTTCTCCCTGCGCTTTTGCTCTTCAAAAACTCAAAATTTGCAGACTGTGAAATAGTTCTAATGCAGCCGCGCGCAAGCTTTGCCCTCTGCCTTGCAAAGGCAACGCTCCTTATCCCAATAAGGCTCGCGCAGGGCATGTTCAGTTTAGCCTCACAAAGCAAAAAGGCATCCAGCCTAACTTTCCCAATATTCCCAAAAAATGCGCCCGCAGCAAGCGAGGGCTACATCTCCCTCCTGCACCAATAGTTTCCTATTTGCAAAGCCTTAAAATGCGCTCAACGTACTCTTTTTCCTGCCTTCTTGAAATTTTGTAAAATTCCCCATAGTCCGCACACGCAGCTGCTGCATCTGCCTCACTCCATTTCCCAAGCGCCTCGTTTGCAGCCCCAACAACATCTTTCGAATACACAACTGACTTTGCAAAAAACCCGTTTGCCTCAAACGTCCTCTTGGTATACTCCGTTGTTACTACCTTGCACCCGTGCCTTAGCGCATCAAAAAGCTTTGTCTGCAGCCCAGCCCCGTACCAAACAGGCATGATGCACACCTTCGAATCCCCCCAATATTTCTCAATGTCCTCCACCATGCCCAAATACTCCACATTCTTAGGAAACTCCCCTTTTGCACTGAAGTTCGGCCCTATTATTTTCACGCTGCCCTGCACTTTTTTCAATTCCCCAAGGATGCGCAGAAGCCCGTCCCTATTCGGAGGGTGCTCCCACCTTCCAAAGAGCACAGCATCAATCCCTCTCTTCCCAAGATTCAACTTTTTGCAAGGCTCATCCCTGCACTGGCTCACAATGCACACTTTTTCCGCAGGAATTCCAGCGACGTCCGTGCTTGAAACATATGCAAGCACCTCATAATTCTTCAAAAGCTCCCTCACCATGAGTTTCGATAGCACTGCCTGCAGCCCAGCAAGCAAAAGCGCAGGAACAGAGCGCGCAAACTTCCATTTTGAAACGTAATAGCTTGCAAAAGAATCCAGCTGGTATCCTGATTTCACCTTTGCCCTTATTCCCCCAAGCGCAAACGTAACGTCCATGGAGTGCATCACTATCGCATCAATCCCATTTGCATCCACGTATTCCTGCACTTTTTTCTGCACAGACCGTATCCTTCCCATTTCCCTCCATTGCAGGGGGAAAAGGACGTCTGAAATGCAAAAAGAGCTACTAACGCACTCAAGCGTGCTTGATTTCACGCCCCTTGGCATCTCAAAAAGCACCCGTTTTTCAACCTCGCCGGCTTTTACGAGTATGAAATGCACCTCAAAGTGCTCAGAAAATGCAACCATATTGTAATACAGGCTGCGCATCCCACCAAGCTTTGTAGGCATCTGCGTTGAAACAAAGAGTATTTTTTTCACGATTTATGCTTTTGCAAGAACGTATAAAAACACTCGTCCCAAACTAATATCCTGCAATGGCATGGTGGGAAAATGGAACTTGAGTTTGACGATTTCACGTCCGCCCTGCGCACCCCGCCAAAACTTTCAGACCTCATGCTGGAAAAAAAGGACAGCCGCAGGAAAAATAACGACCTGCTCATAATAGTCCCCTCCTACCACGACCATTTCCGCCTGAACAAGCTGCTGCGCTATCTGCGCATGCAAACTTTCCAGAATTTCGACGTCGCAATAATTTTCGCAACGGATGACGACTTTATAGATGCGCAGGGGCTTCCAATCTGCCAGATAAAAAGAAAGGCAGACTACGGATTTGCTGGCTCTGTTTACACGGGGCAGCTTTTTGCGCTCACCGAAGGCTACAAGTACTACCTTTTCACTGACGTTGACAGGGTGCCGCACACGCCCGATTCCCTCGGCATTCTTTATCGCACCGCTGAAAAGGAAAATGCGGATTTCGTATTCGGCAACAATCTCGTGAAGGGTTATTTCTTCCAGTCCGCAGGCTTTTTTGATTTCAAGAACCCGCAGGCTGTGAAATCCAACTGCGTTTTTGGCGTGATACGCACAAGCACCCTTGAAAGAACGGGCTTGTACGCGCTTCCCCTCTACATAGGATACGAGGACGTGGAATTCGAATACCGGCTTCTCAAATGCTCAAGGAAAACGGTTTACCTTCCCCAAACAATTTTTGAGAGCTACAACTCGCCTGCAAAAGCGCCTTTCCTAAACAATTTCGGGAAGGAAAAATCAGGGCACATGTACGTCTATCCCACCATAACTTGCATATACAACTGCCCGCAGACCGCAATCCACCTTGGCATTGCGCGCGCAGCCCGCATATTCTTCATAATGCTCCTTACCCAAAAGCTAAGCGCGCTTCGCATCCCAGAACTTTCCCAATTTGAGAAAAACGCGCGCGCATGCATGCTCGCAAAGACGCGCGGAAGCGGGACCTTGCAGGACGTTTCAAGGCAGCAAACCAGCAACAGCATGCCCCAGGACTACCAGAACTACACCTCAAATGCGCCCTTCTCAAACCTCTCGCGCATCCTGCGCGCAACCCTTTTGCACTCGAAAAATTATCCCACAAGCAACTATTCACCCCTTTTTGATTTCTTCCTGCACGACTCCTTTTTCGTGTACGATGAGCAGGCAGGCAAAACCCTGCTTTTTGAATGGAAAAGAAAACCCGGCGCATTTTCCAAAACGCTCGCGCTCCTAAGCGCGCTTCTTGACAGCTCAATCGCACTCCTTAAGGCTCTCTTTTTTGACGCAACCGGCAACCTTGGAACTTTCCAGAAATATGGCGTCCAACCCAAGCAGGAATAAAAAGCAATAAGGGCATAACATCCATTGCTGAAAGGTGGTTTTCATGATGGACGAAGTCATACTCAAGGATTTGGAATCCCTCACAAAGGCAAACGAGGCGCTCTATGGCAAGCTGGACGGCAAAAAATTCCTTGTGAGCGGCTGCGCCGGCTTTTTGGGCGCGCATTTCCTTGAGCTTCTCACATACCACAACGAGCACAATGCAGCTACCCCGTGCGAAATATACGCCCTTGACACCTACATAAGCGGGGTTCCAAAAAGGATTTCCCACCTTGTTGGAAATCCCAACATGCACATTCTCAAGCAGGACGCATGCGCGCCGCTCCCCTCCTCAAACTTTGACTACATAATACACTGCGCAGGCATCGCCTCCCCGATGTTCTATAGGAAATATCCGATAGAAACAATGGACGCAAACGTTGCAAGCACGCGCAACATGCTGAACTATGCGGCAGAGAACAAGATACAAAGCATGCTTTTCTTCTCAAGCAGCGAAGTGTATGGCGACCCGCCAGCCTCCCAGATACCCACCAAGGAAGATTACCGAGGGAACGTTTCCTGCACAGGGCCTCGCGCCTGCTACGACGAGTCCAAGCGCTACGGCGAAACAATGTGCGTGAATTTCTGGAAATCAAAAGGCGTGCCCGTAAAGATGGCGCGCCCCTTCAACGTGTACGGCCCAGGGATGCGAATTGACGACCGCCGCGTGCTTCCAGATTTTTTCCGCGATGCATTTGACGGCAAAGACATCGCCCTTCTCAGCGACGGGAAGGCAACGCGCAGCTTCACATACGTGTCCGATGCGATTGACGGCTTTATGCGAGTTCTTCTTTCCGATTTCAACGGTGAGGCATTCAACGTAGGAAACGACAAGGAGGAGGTCTCAATGCTGCAGCTTGCAAACGAGGTGCGCACTCTCTTTGACAACAAAATATCTGTCACATTTAAAACAAGCGAGGACAAAAACTATCTCACAGACAACCCCAACCGCCGCTGCCCAGACCTCACAAAAATAAGGGCAATGCTCGGCTACGAGCCAAAAATTATGATAAAAGAGGGGCTTAAGCGCATGAAAAGCTGGTATGAGCGCAACAGGTAACTTCCAATTGGTGAACCAATGAAAATAAGCGTAATAGGCACAGGATACGTGGGCCTTACTACCGCAGTGGGCTTAGCCTCAAAAGGGCACGACGTGCTCGGGGTTGAAAAAAGGCAGGACACGCTTGAAAAGATAAAGTCCGGCGAATGCCCCATATTCGAGCAGGGCCTCCCCGAGCTTCTTAAAAAAGCCCTTGCTGGCAAAAAGCTCTCAATGACAGCAGACCTGGAATTCGCAGTCCTAAACAGCGAAGTCTCAATGATTTGCGTTGGCACGCCCTCGCGCGAGGACGGCTCAATAGACCTCGGTGCGATACAGGAAGTCTCTTCCAGCATAGGGAAAATCCTCAGGAAAAAACCCTCCTTCCACATAATAGTCGTAAAGAGCACCGTTCTCCCCGGCACCACGCTTGAAACAGTCGGAACTGCAGTAGCCCTTGAATCCTCAAAAAAAGCAGGCAAGGATTTCGGGCTCGCAATGGTGCCGGAATTCCTGCGCGAGGGAAGCGCCCTCTCTGATTTCCTTGAGCCCGACCGCATAGTGATAGGTGCAGAGGATGAGCGCACAGGAAAAACCCTCTCGGCACTTTTCTCAAGCAGCTTCAATGTGCCAATAGTGCTCACAAACACAAAAACGGCGGAAATGATAAAATACGCAAACAATTCCTTCCTTGCACTGTGCATTTCCTTTGCAAACGAAATAGCGCAGATATGCGAAAAAACCGGCAATGCAAATGCGTTTGATGTCCTTGATGCCGTTGTAAAGGACGGGCGCATAACTGCTTATCTCCCAGATGGCAAAAAAACCGTTCCAGGAATTTCAAAATACCTTGTGCCAGGCTGTGGCTTTGGGGGCAGTTGCTTCCCAAAAGACCTCTCTGCAATACGCGCCTACGAGCAAAAACTTGGCATAAATGAGAGCCTTGTTGAAAAAACAATCCAGATAAATAAATCCCAGATGGAGCACATGGTAGTGCGCGCGCAGGAAATGCTCGGTTCCCTTGACAAAAAAGAAATAGCAGTTCTTGGCGGCGCATTCAAGCCCGACACGGACGACACGCGCCAGTCCCCCTCAATAGAAATAATAAAAGGGCTTCTCTCAAAAGGCGCGAAAGTGCGCATTTGCGACCCGCTTGCCCTTGAGGGGATAAAAAAGATTTTCGGCAACAAAATAGAATACAAAAGTTCCGCCCAGGATGCTCTCAATGGCTCTGACCTTGCAATCATAGTGACTGCATGGAAGGAATTCAGAAAACTCACCCCAAAAGATTTCACTTCCCAAATGAAAACCGCGCGCGTGCTTGACTGCCGCGGGATATACGACCGCCATGCATTCTCAAAAGAGCTTGAATACTGTTGTACCGGCTACAGGGAAAAATAGCGCTACTGCATGCTCTCCTTTTCCTTTCTCATGCTCCTTAATGCTTCTTCTATCCCCAAGTTCTTCACCTTTGCATTTGCATACGCCCTTGAAGAATCCAGCCGCACGTTCGGCCTTGCAGCAGGCAAGTGCAGGCTTTCCGCGCCCATCTCCCCTATTTCGCCTTCCTCATATCCAAATTCCCTTGCAACCGCCCTTGCCCATTGCACCCTTGAAACATAATCCGGCCCCGCAGCATGAAACACCCCGCTCGCATTTCCTTCCAAAAGCACCCTTGCAAGCTCGCAAAAAGAGGGCACAAAAGTCGGGCAGTTCATCCAGTCCGAGACTTCCCTTACTTTTTCCTTTTTCCCAAGCTTTTTGAGCGTGCGTGTCACAGTATTTTCCTTCTGCCACTCCTGATTCCAGTAATACGGCTGGTCAATGCGCAGTATCGCATGCTCTAGGCCGCTTTTGCGCACAAGGTTTTCCCCCTCAAGTTTTGTCCGCCCATACTCATTGGGGGCATTTTCCACCTTCGCCTCATCAGACTCAGCATACGCCCTCTCTGATGCAGGAAAAACGTGCGAAGTGGACACATAAGCGAATTTCGCATTTGTTTTTTTTGCAAGCTCAAGGAAATTTCCCGTCCCCTCCACATTATGCTTATATGCAATTTCAGGCTTCTCCTCGCAAAAATCCACTTTCGTGAGCGCTGCAGAATGCACGATTGCATCGTATTTGTTTTTCGCAAGCGCAAGCACGCCCTCTTTATCCGTGATATCCACCCTATGCCCCTTTGACATCGGCACTTCGCACGCATTGCTAAGGAAAGTATATTCTACCTCATGCCCCGCACGTGCGAATCTCTCGCACATCCAATACCCCACAAACCCGCTTCCGCCGCTAACAAGTATTTTCATGCCCTCACGCTCAAATTATTCTCGGTTCTGGTATTGGCACAATGAATTTCCCGCCTTGTGCCTTAAATTCCGCCTGCTGCCTCACTATCTCATCGTACAGGTTCCATGCAAGTATGAGCACGTAGTCCGGCTTTGTTTCCAAAAGTTTTTGCGGCCCGTATATGGGAATTCCTACTCCCGGCACAAGCAAGTTCTGCTTTGCAGCCCCCTTATCCACAATATATTCAAGCAAATCCGGCCCAATGCCGCAATAGTTCAGCAGCGTTGTGCATTTTGCAGGCGCCCCATACCCAACGACGCTCTTTCCCTCGCTTTTCAATTTCTGCAGCATCCCAACAAGCTCTTTTTTCAAACGCCCTATTTTTCCGGCAAATTTCTCAAAAGTCTCAAGATGATAAAGCCCCAATTCCTCCTCTTCCCCAACAATCTGCCCGACATTTGCACTTATTTCCCTGCCCGCCGCCTTTTTTTGCACATATATCCTCAGCGACCCGCCGTGAATCGGTATTTTCTTCACGTCAAAAATTTCCATCCCGTAAAACCCAAACAATGTTTGCAGCGGCTTGAGCGAATAATAGCACAAGTGCTCGTGATATATGGAGTCAAATTCCATGTGCCCGTACAGGCTTGCAAGGTGGTGGAATTCTATTATCACGACCCCGTCTTTTGCAAGCAGCCTCTCCATGCCCTGCACAAGCTCCCTTAATTGTGCAATATGCGCGAAAACGTTTGTCGCAACAATCACCTTTGCGCTGCCCTTTTCCGCAAGGAATTTCTGCGCATTCTCCAAATTGAAAAAGTCATTTATCGTTTCAACTCCGGCACCCTGCGCGACTTTTGCAACGTTTGTTGCCGGCTCAAACCCAATCCCCCTGACTTTCTTCCCGACAAAATTCCTAAGAAATACTCCGTCGTTGCTTCCAATTTCAACTACGATTTCCCCATCATGCGCGTATTTTTCCATTATCTCCTGTGCAAGGGCAGCAAAATGGCCCTTGAGCGTTTCCGAAGTGGAGGAAAAATACAAATAATTCTTAAAGAGCACTTCAGGAGGCACTGTGTACCCAAGCTGAACAAGCAAGCATTTTTTGCACATGAAAAGCTCAAGTGGGAAGCTTTGCTGCGCCATTGCATCCTGCGGCTTTACAAAGCTGTTTGCAGGCGGGGTTGCCCCAAGCTTAAGTATCGGCACGATTTCACTGCTTTCGCACACCCTGCATTTTTCAATCTGCGGCACTTTCTCACCAATGAAATATGTGCAGCAAGCCTTTATCTTAATATCCTCCCCTCAAGGGCGGCAGATATTTATACTATGCTTTGCATAAAAATACGGGAGACTTATGGACATGCCAAAAGTGGTAATTCTCAGCGGCGGGGAGGGCACGCGCCTTCGTGAGGAAACCGAATACAAGCCAAAGCCAATGGTGTCAGTGGGCGGGCTGCCAATCCTCTGGCACATAATGAAAATCTATTCCCACTACGGGTTCAAGGATTTCGTATTATGCCTCGGCTACAAGGGCGACCTCATAAAGCAGTTTTTCCTTACGCATGAGCTCATGAACAACGATTTCACAATAAGGCTTGGCGAAGGCAAGCACACTGTGCACAGGAAGTCCGAGTGCGAGGACTGGTCCATCACGTTTGCTGACACGGGTTTGAAAACACAGACGGGCGCGCGCATAAAGCGCATTGAAAAATACATCAACACGGACTATTTCCTTGCAACTTACGGGGACGGCATCTCAGACCTCAACATAAAGGCCGAAATAGAGTTCCACAAGAAAATGAACGTGACCGCAACCCTCGCTGGCGTGCACCCGCACTCAAAGTTCGGCCTCATCCAGCATGAGCAAAACGGCCTTGTGAAAAGCTTTGTTGAAAAGCCCGTGCTCTACGACTACGTGAACGGCGGCTTTTACGTTTTCAACAAGGAGATGTTCGACAGCCTTGACTCAGACGAAAACTGCGTCCTGGAAGCAACCGGCGGCCCATTGCAGCAGCTGGTCGCAAAGAAAAAGCTCGCAATGTACATGCACGAGGGCTTCTGGCATTCAATGGACACTTACAAGGATTATCTTGATCTCAACCGGATGTGGGATGAGAACAAGCGCCCCTGGAAGGTTTGGTAGTTTCTATGGAATGGAAAGGCAAAAACGTCCTGCTCACAGGCGCAACAGGTCTTCTTGGAGGGCACGTTGCACAGCGGCTCTTGCGCGAAGGCGCAAACGTAACCGCGCTTGTGCGCGACGACGTCCCCCAATGCTATTTCTGCGCAGAAGGGCTTGACAAAAAAGTTTCAATGGTGCGGGGCTCGCTGGAAGACTATTTCCTTGTGGAGCGCGCAATGAACGAGTACGAGGCAGAAGTGTGCCTGCATTTGGGCGCGCAGGCAATAGTTGACACTGCAAACCGCTCCCCGCTTTCCACTTTTGAGGCAAACATAAAAGGCACATGGAACGTCCTTGAGGCAGCGCGAAATAGCAGGCTTCTCAAGGCTCTCGTAGTGGCCTCAACAGACAAGGCATACGGCGAAAGCAACACGCTGCCCTACAAGGAAACAGACATGCTCGCAGCCTCGCATCCCTACGACGTTTCCAAGGCATGTGCGGACATGCTGTGCTCATCCTACTTCCACACTTACGGCCTTTCAGTAGGCGTTACGCGCTGCGGCAATATTTTTGGCGCAGGCGACCTGAACTTCAATCGCATAGTGCCAGGCACAATACGCTGCCTTCTCCAAAACACGCGCCCGCTTATCCGGTCTGACGGGAAAATGGTGCGCGACTACGTATACGTGGAGGACGTAGTGGATGCAAACCTTCTCCTTGCGCAGGCTCTCCTCTCTGGAAAGCAAAAAGGCGAGGCATTCAACTTCAGCTACGAGCAGCCCCAAAGCGTGCTTGAGGCAGTGGAGCGCATAAAAAAAGCAATGGGCAGCACCCTTGAGCCAGTCATCTTAAACGAGGCAACAAATGAAATCTCAAAGCAGTATCTCTCATCTCAAAAGGCGCGAAAGCTTCTCAAATGGTCGCCAAAATGGGACTTTGACTCAGGCTTGAAGAAAACAATAGAGTGGTACAAAAAGCGCCTTGCTTAGTTTCTTGCGCTTTTTTCAGGCAGGCGTTCCAATGGAAAAATTTTCGAAAACCCCTCTTCCCCTCAAGGATGCCTTTACGTTCACAATGCCCAGCTCCGCAGACGAGCGCGGCACATTTTCAAAACCCGCGAGCTTTGAATTGCTTTCTGGAATGGAGTTCAACACAAAAGAGGTTTTCTACTCCACAAGCAAAAAGAACGTGCTTCGCGGCCTGCACTATTTGCACCCTGCAGCGCAGGCAAAACTCGTATTCTGCACGCACGGGCGCATATGGGACGTTATCGTAGATTTGCGCCGCTCATCCCAGACTTTCAAGAAATGGCACGCAGTTGAGCTTTCAGCGCAAAACAAAACATGCATTTTTGTCCCAAAAGGCTTTGCGCACGGCTTTCTTTCCCTTGAGGACGATTCCACAACTTTCTATATTACCGACGAGCAACATTCGCAGGAAAACGACAAGGGCATCCGCTTTGACGACCCGCAGCTTGCAATAAAATGGCCTCTGCAAGGAACCCCCATAATTTCAAGGCGCGACCTCGCATTTCCCTTCCTGAAAGATGCAAGCACTTACGAATAAGTGATTTTATGGAAGACGAGCTATCCTCAATGCGCAAGGGAATACTCCAAAAAGTGCGCGAATTCCAGAAGCTTCGCTCAAAAAAAGAAAGCGCCTCGCCCACAAAAACGGTCCCAATCTCGGGTAAAATATACGACGAGGAAGAGCTCTCCTCGCTTGTGGACTCCTGCCTTGATTTCTGGCTCACCGCAGGCAGGTTCACGGACGAATTCGAGGCGGGCATTGCAAAAATTTTCGGCTTGAAATACTGCATGATGGTAAATTCCGGCTCATCTGCAAACCTTCTTGCGCTATCCGCACTGACAAGCAAGTACCTTGGGGAAAAACGCCTGAAAAAAGGAGACGAAATAATCACCACGGCAGTTTCCTTCCCAACAACCGTGAACCCGATTTTCCAAAACGGCCTTGTGCCTGTTTTCGTTGATGCAGACATCGAAACTTACAACATCGACCCCAAGCTTGTGGAAGGCGCAATAACCGAGAAAACAAAGGCAGTGTTCGCAGCGCACACTCTTGGAAACCCATTTGACGTGCAGAAAATCTCCTCCTTGTGCAAAAAGCACGGGCTTTTCCTCATAGAGGACTGCTGCGATGCGCTTGGCACGACCTTCAACAAAAAGCACGTGGGCACATTTGGCGACATTGCAACGCTTAGCCTCTACCCTGCGCACCACATAACGACAGGAGAGGGCGGCGCAGTTCTAACAAACAGCCCGCTCCTAAAAAAAGCGGCAGAATCTTTTCGGGACTGGGGCAGGGACTGCTGGTGCAAAACCGGCTGCGTGAACACGTGCGGCAAACGATTTTGCTGGAAGCTTGGCGGCCTCCCATACGGCTACGACCACAAGTACATATACTCAAATATCGGCTACAACCTCAAGGCGACTGACATGCAGGCTGCAATAGGCATCCCGCAGATAAAGAAGCTTCCGCACTTCATTGAGAAAAGAAAAGAAAATTTCCTGCACTACCTTGAATTTTTCAGTCAATACGAAAAATTCTTTATCCTGCCAAAGTCTTACGACGGCGCAGATGCAAGCCATTTCGGCTATCTTGTGAACATAAGGGAAGGCGCCCCCTTTTCGCGCAACGAGCTTGTGCTGCACCTCGAGTCCAAGGGAATTTCAACAAGGATGCTTTTCGCAGGCAACATTGTGCGCCAGCCCGCATATGAAGGTGAAACTTTCCGCGTTTTTGGCGACTTGAAAAATGCAGACCACTTCATGAACAATGCGTTCTGGATAGGAGTGTTCCCCGGTGTAACTTCCGCCCTTCGCGACCGTGCAACATCTGCTTTCAGGGAGTTTCTCTCAAAATACAAAAACTAGAAGTCAGTCTTATACAACTTTTTCTCCCCGCCCTTCTTTTCATCAAGGCATTTCTCATAAAGCTCAATCGCGCTCACTCGCGGCTTTCCCAGCACTTTTGCGCGGAATATGTCAAACGCAACATACAACAGGTGGTACGGAACAATCTCTATGAAAAGCGCCTTTCTAATGGCCCAAAGCAGCGTCCTTTGCACTCCCGAATACTCCTTTTCCACAAGCTCAATGTACTTTATCGCCTCTTCAATTTCCTTCTTGTAAATCCTCGGATACATGTGCGTGCGTATCCTCAAAAGGTGGTTTATTGCGCTCAACGCAAAGTTCCTCCTGAACTTCCCGTAATTTTTCCCATCCAGTATGCCGCATTCAAAACTTTTCTTATACTCAAAAAAATACTTATAATAAAACACGCGCGCATCGTCCGTTGGAAAATACACGCCCGCGCTCTTTGGGGCATTCTGCGCCGCAGCATCATTCACGCCATCCAGCACGCACACTGCCTTTGCCCTCTGCAGTGCATGCATGTAAAACGAGAGCTGGATGAACGTGAGCCCGTAAAATTCATCAATCCTTTTTCCAACGAGCTTCAAATATCCTTCAAAGTCCGACTTCTTCACAACAACATAATCTATGTGAGTTATGCTCCTCTTTTTCACCCATTCATAAGACAGCACCCGTTTCCATACGCTCTTCCCTTCAATTTCTGCATTAAATTCCCCCTTTCCCTTATGGAAAAGCCCATCATCATCAAACAAAAGCGCGTCAACCCTCTCTCCCCCAAGCGCACTTACTGCACTCGCAAGAGCCTCCTTCGAATACAAAAGCTCGTCCCCTACAAGCTGCACAAACTTTGCCCCTGCAAGCGAAATTGCAAGAATTACGTTCCTGTCATACCCCAAATTCTCCCTGTTCCTTGAGTATTTTATGTCCAGCCTACCCTCAAATTTTGCAACCTCTAATTCAGTTTCCCCATTTGTTGAATTGTCCGAAATGCAAATCTCCACCTTCTCCCCAAGCCCATTTTCCCGAATTATCCTCTCATAGTGCTCAAGTGATTTGCGCACGCATTCCGGGCGGTTGTAAGTTGGCATGCATATCGCAAGCACTTTTTCCTTCTTCCCAGCCTCAACTTTTTCCATTTTCTCATTCCCTCATCAGTATTCCCTCAAAATTTTTCAGCATCTTTTCCGCCTTCCCTGCCCTTGGGGGGTAATCCCCCCTCAAAAATATCTTCAGAAGCGAAACCGCAACCACAATTGGAAGCAGCGGAAGCGAAACAGCCAGCAGCGCAATGCCAACCGGCAGCCAAAGCGCGCCCTTGTTCCAAGTATGCGCATTTCCCTTGTACCAAACGGGCTTTAGGAACATGAGATATGGCACAAAAAGCTCATTGCTTTCCATGAATTTTTCAGACGGCTTGAAATAGTCCCCTTTTGCAGAGAGCAGCCCAAGGAATTTCCCAACGTGCCCCACTCTCCTCATTATTTTCCCAGCGAGCCCGATATTCTCCTTCCACTCCTCAAAATACGAGGTTTGTTTTTCCCTTCCAAATCCCATCTCGAGGAAAAATGCCTGCGCATTCTCCTTAAGCTGCGCCTGCGGTATTGAGAATTCCTCTTTCCCGTATTTTTTCCCAAGGTTAAGGGTAAACCCATCCAGCATCGTGCAAAACAGCGTCCTGCTCACCAATGCTGAAAAAACAAAATTATAGCAATACGTGTACACGATTCTTCCTGTCCACACAAGCGCCTCTTTTGCGCGCAATGCGCAAATTGCGCGGTAAAGCCCAAGCCCAAGTATTGCAATCCCTGCCCTGTAATAGTACATGTATTTTGAGCCGCGGGATGCGACCTCAAAAATAGCCATGCTCAGGTAAGGATGCGTTGTTGAAAGCTCGCTTGTTGTGCAAAGCAGCCCATCTGCCTCAAGCCTAAGCTGCAAATCTATGTCTTCTGCGCCTTTGAAAAATATCACGTATTCAAACCCTGTTTTTTCAAGAGCCGCCCTCGGCACAGCCCCATAGCGGTTTATGCAGTAAACATTCTTTATTCCCTGTTCATCCGAAATCGGCAACACTGCCTTGTTTTCCCTGCGCGCAATTTCCACAAGCCCCTCAACAAACCCATTTGAGGAAGGGAAGCAGTCCACATCCGCATTTATGACGACCTCATATCCCATCGTGTGCCCAAGCATCTGCCCTATCCCAAACCCGCCTGACGAGCCCAGCGGCTGCCTTTCCCCATATCTCAATACGTTAAGCCCTTTTGGGACAAAATCCGGCATCTCCCCTATCACAAGCACATCAAACTCTTTTTTGCCCTGTCTTGAAAGCACTCCAAGGTGCTCTTCCAGCAGCCCCTTATTTGGGCCTGCAGGGATCACAATGGCAACATTGTTTTTCTTCGAGCCGCTTATGCAGTAAACAAACTTTTCCAAACCAAAGCCAATATCCATCCAATCACTAGCGTTTTCCTATTTCCCTTCAAAATCGCGCACTATTTTTTCAATGCATTGCGCAGTTCTTTGTTCCATTTCAGCCTCTTTATCCCCAATTGCCTTTGCACTGAATTTGAAGCCAGCCCCTTGCACTTCCCGCATTTTTTCCCTCAGGCTTCCCGCATCCCCCTGCGAAAAGAACCAGCCGGTCTTCCCATCTTCCACAAGCCCCTCAAATGCAGGGGAGAAGGGCGCAACAACCGGCTTTTTGAACCTGAATGCAAGCGCAAGGCACCCCGAGAATTGCGAAGGCACAAGATAAGGCAGCACTACTGCGCTGCAATTTTTCACAAGCGAATAAAGCTCTGCATCACTAACCCACCTATTAATGTGTACAACATTGTTTCCTGCCCTCACCTTTTCCCGCTTCCCTGCAAGCACTAATGGAACATCTGTACCCTCAACTGCTTTCAGGAGCACATCCGTGCCCTTTGAGAACCTTTCAATCCCGCCAAAATCCAGAAAGTATTCCTTTGGAATGCCCTCCACTCTCTTCTCCTCTTCAAAAAACTCTCTCCTTATGGGCGAATACGGCGGGTGCGGCAGCACCCCTGTCTCTTTCCCAAGCCTGTACCTTATCTGCCATGCAAGCGGATGCTGGGTTGCAAATACTTTTCCCGCATCCCCTATGAACGCATCTTGGAGCATCTCAAGCATCCTTCCCTTCACCCCAAGCCTCTCAAAGGAATGGTCGTATGTCGCATGGAAATAAAACGCCTTTTTTCCCCGCAGCGAAAAGTACAGCGGCGCCACCTTTGGCGATATCATTGTGAAAAATGCAAGCCCGCCCTTTAGTTCACCCCTTAATTTTGCAACCTGCGTGGGAGAAAAGAAATTGCAAAACCGCGCTTTTGGGTATATTTTTTGCACCTTTTCCCGCCTGTCATTGTCAACAGAGAGCACAACCTCGGACTCAATGCCCCTGCTTTTCGCAAGCTCATGCAAGGAAAGCGCGCACTCTAGGTTGCTTCCCTGTTTACCTGCATATACAAAAAAGACTTTCATGGCACCACGCACAATATTTCAGCCCCAACCTATCTAAATGTTGTGCTTCCCCTAGGAAATTTCCCCCTCAAGCCCATATCCCATTGTTTTAGGCTGCTTCAGCATCTTTATTGGCACAAAGAGCACCATCAGGAGTGCGAAATACGCCGGAAGGAAAACCGCAAACGCAAGCAGCTTCACAAAATGCAAAAATACGTTCCCATTGTCCCCAAGAAGCAAGTACTTGTTCTCCCCAAGCCTCACGTGCACTTTCCTTGCAAGAATGGAGAGGAAAAACGGCTTTGAGAAGCTGAACGTGTTCTCCACAACAACGTTTTTGCGCAAAGTGCGCAGCATTTCCCCTACTATCCCCCCAAGCTTTTTCCTCCCTCCCTCATCAATGTACTTTGCGTCCATCTCGTCCACGGTTTCAAATTTTCCCTCATGCGCAGCCTTCGTGTCCGTGATGAACTCCTCATATCCGCTTTTTGCCTTTGCATGCGCCTTTTTCCCATACGTATATGTGAGCAGCAGCGCGCTCATTGCCGCAAAAATCCTCCTGCCGTATTTTGGAAGGAAAAAAAGCGCAACAGAGAGCATGAATGCAAATTGCGCCATGTTGTACAAAAGCGTCCTCCCATCCTTTATTATTATGATTGCCTGCAGCAAAAAAAGCAATGCCCTATCAAAAAGCGAGAACAGCCTCCTTCCAGCAATGTATGGGTGCTCCACCCTCTCTTGTATCTGGAATCCCTTCCTCCCGCCCATCCGCTCCACAAACTCCGCATCATCCGCCCCGTGGAAAAGCGGCATGTAATACAGCCCGTATTTTTTGAAAACCTCAACTGAAAAAAGCGAGTACTGCGCAGGCCCGCCACCAAACCCCTGCTTTCGGTACTCCCCCTCCACAAAATTCACAGTAGGCACAACATACCCCTTTTCCCTGTTTTTGTACAGGCTTTCCATAAGCGTCCTGTCAATCGGAACATAATCATCGTCCGCCATCACAATGTATTTATACTCCTTCTCAAGCGCGTATTTCTGCCCCTCAAAAAATCCGCCCGTGCAGCCCCTTCTCTCATTTTCCTTTGCAAGCACTATCCCAAAGGGGTATTTTTTCTTCTCAAGGTGCGCCTGCAGCTTCACATCATCAAAAGGCAACCCCAGCACAAGGAGCAAATTAAAATTCGTGAAAGTCTGTTTTGCAAGGTCCCCAAGGTGCCGCTCCACGTCCGCATAAGAAACGTATGATGTGAGCACAAGGAGCAAATCCGTTTCCCTTTTCCCGTATTCCTTGGTGTAAGCCACAAACCCTTCAAATCTCATGTGCATCTTTCTCACTCTCTTTTTTAAAACCAAACTGCGCAATCCAAACATGGGCATTTACGCTTATGTTCGCGAGACGCTAAAAAACCAATACCGCAGGCGCGGCATTTTCTACTTCCTTTACCGCAGCCTTGGCGAGCCAACCTATCCCTTCCTGTGCCTGCACAGCACATACTGGCTTATCTGGGCACGCATAACCGGCAAGCCCCTTGTGCATTTCATAGGCGACAGCCACACGACCTCATTTAATTTCCAGCCCCGTTTTATTGTGCACCACATCGGGCAGGCAACAATGCACAATCTCAACAACGAAAACAGCTCTTCCGGCTCAAAAAAACTTTTTTGGCTTGTTGTCTCAGGCATAAACAAGCAGCGCGACAAGGTATGCCTTGTCTTTGGCGAAATAGACTGCCGCATACATTTCTACTACCAATACATGAAAAGTAAGGAAAAAGGCGCAACTCTTGAAAGCCTCATGAATGAGACAATCTCAAACTATTCGCAGGTGCTCGCGCAGCTTAAGGGCATGGGAATTGATTTCTGCGTATATGGCGTCCCGCCTGCAGCATCACAGGAGAACATACACGGCTACCCGTTTTACGGCCTCCCTCAAGAGCGCAGCGAAATAACAAGAAAGTTCAATTCAATGCTCAGGCAGTTCTGCGAGGCGCAGCATTATTCCTTTATCGACATATTTTCGCATGCTGCCGATGAAAATGGCTTCATGCCCAAATCCCTTGCGCGTGATGAAGTGCACCTGAATTGCGAAATAGCCCCTTTTGTAAAAGGCGAGCTCAACAGGATGTTCCACTTGGATTTATGAGGAATTGCAATGGACCCAACATTAAAACCTTCCAAACCAAACGTGCGCGACTTACTTATCTCAGCGTACGGAAGGACGTTCCGTTACATCCCAACCCCGATTCGCCGCCTTCTCAGGCTTTTTGCAGAAAAATCCGGCTTAAAGGCAGCAAGCCGCGAACCCGCAGCAAAAAGCGTCTCTTCTTTCTACTCCTCCCTTAATCTCATAAAAAAAGGCGACCTTGTTTTTGACGTGGGCGCAAACATTGGCATATACTCGCAAGCGTTCCTCTCACTTGGCTGCCGCGTGGTTGCAATCGAGCCCCAGCCCAACTGCGTGGAGGAAATAAGGCGCAGCATCTCAAATTCAAATTTTTCCTGCGAGTGCGTGGGAGTGGGAAGCTCGGAAGGCACCCTTGACCTTTTTGTCTCCTCTTCAGGCTCAAACGTTGCCTCCACGTTCTCCCAAAAGCACAAGGAGCTTGAAGAAACAAACAACAAAACCGACTACACGGGCACAGTGCGCGTGCCCATCACCACCCTTGACCTTCTCATAAAAAAATACGGCGCCCCGGCATACATAAAAATAGACGTCGAGGGCTTTGAAAAAGAAGTCCTCGCAGGCCTAAGCTCCCCGGTGCGCTTTCTCTCCTTTGAGTTCCACTCCTCCTCCCTGCAAGACGCAGAGGATTGCATAGGCATTCTCGAAAAAAAAGGCTTCCGGAATTTTAACCTCGTGCACGATGGCAGGGATGCATTTGTTTTCCCCAGCTGGGAAAGCGGCGCCGAAGTCCTGGCCTACATAAAAAATAACCGCAAAAATTTTGCGGCAGGCGACATTTTTGCATCAACAAAATAGGAAGTGCCCGACATGCCAATAAGCGAACAATTGCGCGAAGAGCTCAAGAAGCCCTTTGGTAAAGTGTGCAACACGCACGAAATGCTCATTGAGGCACGCAGTGCAAAAGGGCTTGTAATCTCGGTAGGCGACCGATGCACTTACGATTTGCTCCGCTCAAGCGTGCACCCGCACATATGCATTTTCGATTTCCGCTGCATGCGCGAGCCCATAGGGAAAGGGATGCAGAGTT